>ULPX01065722.1_pt1 | contig 17745 bp, 13 predicted proteins | sample 1953911 | NCBI WGS metagenome assembly ULPX01 (sample SAMEA4835640, study PRJEB28245) | human gut metagenome | biome: gut microbiome; material: fecal sample | place: Denmark | collected 2008 | reverse complement strand
CTTCCAGAGGATGCAAATGATACAGACATTCTTCGACTTGAAACTCAATTTCAAATGGGTTCGGATGATAAGGTTGATTATAACCCAATAGAGAAATATCTTCATGCATATGACATGAGCAAACATTTTACTGTAGATGAAATAAAGACCTATATGGGTTTCAAGAATAAAAAAGAGGTCACTCAGGCCATAGAAATGGTTGGATTAATAGACGAATATCTAGAAGCTTTTGATTATGCGGGTATTTATACTCGAATTCCATCTGGTTCTGAAGATAGACTTCTTAAATTAAATGATGCAATCCGTAAAATCAAAGAAGGTGGTATACCATGGATAACTACAACAGGGAAAGACGAAGTTATCAATAACCTAAAAATGATTTGCTTTGATTTTATACGTCTTGGAGAACATAATGCAGAAGAGTATAGAGCAATTATGCAGGGGAATTACTGTTTTCTATATAACGAAGGTATATGGAAAACTTTTGTTGAAAACTACTTCCAAAAGACTGAAGAACTACCAGAAGAAACACCAACGGAAGAGGTTCTTGAATCAGCCAATTCAGATGAAGATTCTGATAGACTTCTGCGAGCAAGGGATAACGAATGGAAAAAAAATGCTAAAGCAGCAATCTCAGAGGCGTATACAGAATCAAAAACAGCTTTAGATAACAGCAAGGATAAAGATGAACCACTTAAGCTATTAAAGAAAGCGATTAGTGCTCTATCCTCAATAAATCACGAAACAATTATGAGTGCAGATAATAAGGATGAGCTGAATAGCAAAATAAGTGAGATTACTAAACTTGTAAATAAATTAAGAGAAGATTTACACTAATATGCAGCTTATAGTATCATCAACAATGCCAAATAGGTATATTGTTTCTGGTGACATCGCTGCTCTTTTAAAAAACCGAAGGGCAAAAATGTTGCTATATTCTAATTTGGCATATAAAGAAATAGAAGGACATTTGGAGATAGATTCTGAAGAATCAATTGAAAGAATAGTCCATCTGATAAAGTTATCAGCTAAATATGTGGGTGCTGAAGTGATATATGATGAAAACGTGAGCGAAGAAATGCAGAATTTTAAAGATGAAGAATACAAGTTTGAATTATTTTCTCAAGACGCTGATAATATCAAGAAGAATCATAATATTTCAGAGAAATTAAAAGATTTTACTTCTGTGCTTGAAAAAAATATGCCAAACCGTAGGCTTTATCCTTTACAATTATTATCGGCATATCATCTAGCATTCTCACAAAACAGTTGCAATTTTTCTGTACCTGGTGCAGGAAAAACGTCAATAGTATATGGTGCTTATGCTTACCTTAAAAATCAGACTCTGAATCCAGCAAAGACTGTTGAGAAAATTTTAATCATTGGTCCACTTAGTGCTTTTTCTCCATGGGAACTTGAGTTTAAAGAATGTTTTGGTATTTATCCAGATGTAAAGAGAATAAATGGTAATATACCTACAGAGGATAAGAAACAATATTTTTATGGACAAACTTCAGAGATAACTTTAGTAAGTTATGCATCAGTTGCTTCTATTAAATCTGCAATACAATATTTCTTAAGAAATAATAAGGTTATGGTTGTTCTTGATGAAGCGCATAAAATCAAGAATACTAAAGGTGGTGTAATTGCAGCATCAATTTTGGAAATTGCTCCAGATTGTTCAGCTCGTGTGGTTTTGACTGGTACACCTGCCCCAAATGGATTTGAGGATTTATACAATTTGTTTCATTTTATATGGCCTAAAAAGGATGTTATTCGTTATTCACCTTCTCAATTAAGAGAAATGAGTAGAGCGTATGATGATTCTCGTATACCTAAAATGATGAAGAATATAGATCCCTTCTTTATACGTATCAGAAAGAAAGATTTGGATATACCTCCTGCAACAGAGATTCCTGCTATTCGTATTCCTATGAAAGAATCTCAGCGCAGGTTATATGACTTCATTGAAAAAAGATTTATTGAGGAAGTTAATTCTCCGTATGCTGATTTACACTCTTCACTTGTAAAAGCCAAAATGATGCGCTTACAACAGGTAGCTACAAATCCAGAATTATTGAGATGCAAATTGTCAGAATTTTCGGAATACGCAGAAATGGATTTTTCTGCTATTAATCAAGATGATTCTGTAGCAATGAATGAAATATTAAGCTTTTATGAGTATGAGATTCCTGCAAAATTTGAAGTTTGTGCTGATATAATTAAAGATATTATTTCAAAAGGAGAAAAGGTCGTTGTATGGGCTGTTTTTATAAAAACAATAGAAGACTTATATGAATATCTCAAAAGTATTGGAATACAATCACGAATCTTATATGGTGCAACACCTGTTGCATCAGATGGGATGTCAGAAGAAGATGAGTCTTTTGAGTTAACAAGAGAAGGAATTATTAAAGAGTTTCATAGAGATGATAGTTCCTTCAACGTAATAATAGCAAATCCGTTTGCAGTAGCAGAGTCTATATCATTACATAAGGTGTGTCATAATGCTATATATATTGAACGTTCGTTCAATTGTGCGCATTTTGTTCAATCAAAAGATCGAATACATCGATATGGACTTAAACCTGATGTGGTGACAAAATATTATTATCTATTATCAGAAGGATCTATAGATGAGACAATTGATAGTAGATTACACATAAAAGAGAATAGAATGATATCAATAACAGAGGCATCGGATATACCACTCTTTGATAATCTCAAAGATGATGGAGATGCAGATATTCAAGCAATCATATCTGACTATGTTAAACGCAGAAATCATAAGATATAATTATTTTGGTTCCAAAGAGGGATTATTCTTTGTATATAGGCACATTAAAGAAGCTACTCTTTCTGTAGCTTCTTTAAAACAATTTGTAATACATAATCCAGGACACATAGATGTTGATGTAGATGCAGCTATATTACTTTTTTCACTGGTTGGAATATTGGATTATAATGTTAAATCTGATTCAATTAATGTGAAGGATTCGTCAATTATAACATTAGATGATTTCATTTCTTTCTTGTCTACTCGAATTGTTGATTTTATTCTTAAAGAGAATTTAATAAATATAGAGACGGTTACATTTGATTCACAACAAGATAGGTTCTACATTAATAGAAAATGCATCCAATTGAAATTTGCATGTTTCCGTAATTTATTGTTAACTCTAAATGTGTTTGAGAACAGAACAAACAATACGTATTTTATATGTTCAGATTTCGTGAGATCTGTTCAAAGGTATGTAATGAAGAGAAAAACTACAACACAAGAGGAACTGCTTGCTCAACTTAAAAAACAAGCGGAACAAGGAGAATGCGGTGAGATGTTTGTTCTTGAATATGAAAAGAAAAGACTTAAAGGGCATCATAAAATTGAGGCCATAAAACAAGTATCTGCTATTGACGTATCAGCAGGATACGATATTGTATCATTTAATGATTTGAGTTCTAATAAACTTGATAGATTTATAGAGGTAAAAACATATTTAGGAAAGCCTCACTTTCATTGGTCTTCTAATGAAATGGATATTGCGAGATTAAGAGCTAATCATTATTATATTTATCTTGTTTCGTTATGTGAAATTAACAAAGATGGATATGAACCTTTAATTATTCAAAATCCTATTTCATTTTTTAAGAATAATCCAGAATGGAGTTCTATTATCGATGGTGTAACTATTTCTAAACAATAATATTAAACTAACCGTATAGATTAATATAATGTAAAATGCATTGGATGACTAAAACGACAGAGGGAGCTGTCATTTCAAATAAAATACATCTCCTTCTGTCAGATTAGTATTAAAAAGACTCATGCAAGTCTTATATTTATAAATATTGCGATTGTCTATATCCGTTAAATGGCAGGTCTTATTTCAAATGATTAAAATAACGGAATTTCAAATGACCTGATTACACATTGAGCTTCCTTATCCATAATAAACCAGTATTCAGAGCGGTATGGCTGTCCGTCATAATCAATGGCTTCATATTCTATCTTTACCTTCCAACCGCTGAACGGCTTGCGTTCCTGACTGGCTTCTTCACCTGCAGGCTTCAGTTCCCCCGTAACCATCAGAGAGCGGAGTGCCGTCATGGCATCCATCTGACGTTTCATATGTCCGGACATCCCGTGACATTCTGAATCCGGATTATCAAAATCCGTATCCTCCATAAACCTGCGGCTGATTTTCATCATAGCCACAGAAAGAGCCATCTTCTCCTTCATGGTAACATACTCACGGCCAAATACAGAATCCGTTTTGCTGATTCCGACAATCTTTACGGATTCCGGATTGTCCACCGAAGCCATCAGTGCCTTTTTGGCTATATCCTGTGCCTTATTCTCGCTGTTGTCGGAACAGCCGGTTCCCATTCCGACTAGGACTGCCACTGCAGGCAGTATCAGAAGTTTTTTTCCCTGTTTCATATCTTTACGATTTGAAGTTTGTCCGGAGCCAGACCGAGACGCTTGCGATAAATGGAACCGTCCTCCCGGTACATCTCCAGTTCTGATGAAGTAATGTTTTTCTCACAAAGCTCTTTCGCCTCTTCCAGTGTCAGCTGATGGCCTCCTATATTCCTCCAGATGGCGAATGAACACGGTGCTTCCTGATTGCTGTAGTTGGAACAGTTGAAAGCCCTTGTTCCCACACGTACCTCGCCGCCGCAGTGCGGACACCTGCCGATAACAGACTGCATATTGACTGCACCGTCATCAGCAAGTTCCAGAACTGTCGGGAAAGTCTTTCCTTCCTTGGTGGCAAAGCCGTCCAGAAGGATATGGCGTTTCTCCAGAAATTCGGCAATCTCCCCGTCATTCATTTTCCGGTTGCCGATGATGGCATTGATGTTGAGCACACAAGAAGGATGCTCACCTGTGTTGTTTTCGCAGCGATACCCCTTGCAGGTCTTCACCACGTTGCCGCCGCAGAACGGACAGCGTCCTATAATCTTCTTTTCTGAATCCATATTCCTGATAAATTACAATGTTTGAATTAATTGAATGAGAATCCCCGGTTCCAGTCCGCAACGATTCCTCCTATGATGTTCTTGCCGGACATCACGTTTGCCCATCCTTCCGGGTCAAGAGAGAACCAGAGGTCGTTCCATGAGAGTGTGCGTACCTGCCATGCCAGGATAAAGAGGTCGGTATTAACAGCCTCCAGTCTGGTCAGTACTTCGTTTGCTATGTAGTACCGCTCGGAAGAACTGAGCAGGTTTACCTTGTGCTTCTCCTTGTCTCCGTCAGAACCGCCTGTATCATAGCTTCCGGAAGTCACCAGCTGCTTCATGAACGGATAAAGCGCAGCCATCTGGGTTGCGGCATCAGCCAGCTCGTCCGAAACGATTGCAGCAATGGCCGTCCCCTTCAGATTGCTTCCTACCGATTTGAGCAGCAGGCTGCAGTTCTGGGGTATCTCCGTGGCCACCAGTTCCCCGGCACGCTTAATCTGATAGAGATTCTGCATGACACCCTGTGCATTGGAAAGATATTCCAGCATCTTGTCCTCCACACTGTGTACCCTGTCGAGTGCAACTGTTACGGCAGTCTCGGCAGCAATGATTTTCTCGTGAGCCTTCTGGCGTTTGTCATAGATATTCTTCAGAGTGGAAGTCTGTGCAAAGACAGCACCCGTCAGAGTCGGGTCTGTCTGTTGTGCAAAAGTGTCCGCACCTTTCAGCAGAAAAACCGCCAAAGCAGTCACTACCGTTATTCTTAACTTGATTTTGTCCATATCATTCAGATTTTACGTCCTTTATTCCTTTGTTCGCTCAGATTCTGTTCACGTTCCTCCTTATGAGGTGAAATAACCGGCTCCATCGGCCTGTTCAGCAGACAGTCGTTCCAGTCCTTGAAAGCCTTTGGAGGAAGCCACTGTCCCATACGGTATCGGATGTTCAGCTGCCTGGCAACCTGGGCCAGTAGGGGACGCTCCATGTCAGGCTCGAATACCTTTCCCTTCGCTTCAATCCGGATGCCGCCGTCAGTCCTGCTTATCTTCATCTGAATACCTTCCTGCAGAGCCATCATACGCAGTCCGTATATCCTCCCGGCCAGGTCGTTGTCAAAACAGTCGAAGGCACGTGCATTGGGAAAGCGTTCCATGACTCCGGTTATCTGCCGGTCGGAAAATGTGCCGCCCAGTGAAACCAGAGCCGCACTGTCCCCAATCTGTATCCGATTCATCTGGTAGAAGGCCATGGCATCAAAAGCCGATTCACAGAAGAACACGCTTCTCACATTGTCCGGACTGATACCCGAAGGAACAGCCACCCATGCCGAAGATGACGAATCCGTACCGGCAGCCTTTGACTTGTAACCGCCATGTCCTCTGATTTCATACCCCCTGACTTCATTTCCCTTTCCGTCAGTATATGGGAATCCGATATTGTAGCCCTCAAACTTCTCGTTGTTCCTGTCCCTTATAAGGGAAATAAAAGGCAAAAGAGCCGTTACGGTCGCTTTGGACAGTCCGCGCCGGAAAAACAGTCCCGGTATTTTTTCGGTGTCAACCGGCTTCACCTCATATCTGGAAGGTTCAAACACTCCGGATGATTTTCCTGCTGATTTAACATACTCCCTGTCCTCCCTGTATTCAGGTTCAGGCATGTTGGCGAAACGTGCCATGACCTTGGCTATCTTCTGCCACTCATCCTTTCCTGATACCGTAAAGGAAGAAAGATTCTCACGGATGAGTGTCACCACATCCCCCTTGGAACCGTCACGCCGGAAGAAGGTCTGTGCCGCCTTGTCGTTGGGATGGCTGACAATCAGCGTATCCCTCCTGTTACCGCCTTCACCGAGTACCAGCTCGATGTAACGTCCGACACCGGCCTTCCTGTCCAGACGGTATCCCAGGGCATATGCAATATCGTCAATCCCCACACGGGATTTCATTTCCCTGAAATTAACCTTGTAGTCACTCATGCTTTCAGATTTAAGATGTTATACAGAATTTCATATACCAAGTCCTGTACCGGCACTCCGGTTCCTGCCCATCATAGTAATCTCTGGTTCGTATGTCTTCCGTGCCGTCATGTTCAGGAAAGCCTCCTTGTCCTTCCAGTCCGTAAGTTGAAAGAATGTTTTGGCCGTTTCCTTGGAAACCTTTTTCAGCCCCAGCTCCACACCATCGTATGACGCACGGATGGCATAGTCTCCGGAACGGGTCTTGACGATGGCCGCATTCTTGAAAGATTTCTCTTCGTCAGCACTTATTGAAGTCAGCGGGTCATTCTTCGCCAGATAAGGCTGCTCGCCGAGAGCCAGACGCTGTTTGTCCACATGGTCAAGAATCAGGTCGGAAGCCTTGTTTACGTCAGCCATGACCGATACGATAAACTTCGGTTCCTGTTTCAGTACACCAATCCACGAGTCCAGATAGGCAGCAGAGTTGTCCGTTATCCTGGAATCAAAGCCCATGGAATGGCTGATCATGGCAGCAGTAAGTTCTGCTACCAGCTCTTCTTTGGCATATTTCGGATCACCGAACCTGCCGCCCATCTCCCTGTTCAGACGCTCCGGTGTCATGGTGGAGTGTGTCATTTCATGCAGCATAGTAGAATAATACTCCATTCCACCATGGTAGGTTTCTTCCGTAGAAGCACCGATATTGAACTGTGCCTTCATGGGCAGCACCACAATATCCTTTGAGGGAGAATAATAGGCACCGTTCTCACGTTTGTCGGCACGTATCGGACAAAGCCACTGCTGCGTTTCTACCATGCGGTCGAGTGCGGCATGGGTGTACATACCTTCCGTATCCCTAAGTTCCGGAACCTTGAATCTGTCCATAAGCTTCTGCATCCTCTCTGGCTGTACCTCGGCCAGAGAGGTCTGTGCCACATTGTACACCGGGAATGACTTGATGAAAGGAATGACATCCATATCCTTCTTCTCTTCCTTGCTCATTGCACGGTATTCCTCCGTGCTTATCCTCTTGCCGTGACTGTCCTTTATCATCATATCCCAATATACCACCGGGAAGGCCTTTTCACCCTTCAGTACATGAGCCTTCAGGTTATGCGCCTGCTTGAAGGTCAGATATACCGGAAGCTGGTAGTTCATGGCTGCGGTATGCATCTGAAGGAAAAAGGAATTGGAACCTGAATAGTTGCGGCCACCCACATTCTGCGGCAGTCCGGCATAACCCGATGCGTCGCCAATCCATCCCTGTTTCCATCCGGTATCCTTCATCTGCTGCATACGCTCAATCATCATTGCAGCGAAGCGGTCTATGGCCGCCTGTCCGCTGTTTCCCTGAGAGTCAGTTCCAGATGCCATAGCTGTCGTCATCCATTACCTGACGGTCCATCTGCTTGATGTCCGTCTGTTCCACATAGAACTCAGCCGATTCATCCGAAGGGTCAGTACCGTGTGACCGGCACCATTCCAGATAATCATCTGCATTCTCACTGTCCATAACAAAGCGGAGGAAACCTATCTTGCCCTCCTGCAGAAGCTCCACAAGCTCCTCATGATTCATTTTAGCTGACATATAACTTATATTTTAGTTTTCTGATTATGTTACATTTTCATAGAAGCCGTTTTCTCCACCTTTGCGGTGTTGGCGGCAAGCATACCGGTTATTTCCGTATTCAGGTACTTGGCTGCAATCTGTTCCCTTGTGGCCGTCTTTGTCTTGAAAAGCGAATAGCCGTCATCAAAGGAGATTTCATGCCGGGAAGTCTGTCCTTTCTCTCCGAGGTCAACCGACACCTTCCACTTGTTGTCGTTCCTGTCCTTGGCCACACGCACACCTTTGGGGTCAACACCTTCAGGAAGCTGATACTTCTCGTATGCGGATTTCAGATGCAGACGTTCCCCGAAGTTCTTTTCAATAAGCTGGTTTGGAGTGGCCACCCTGTCGAAGTAGGCATTCAGGTCCTGGCGTGAAGCCACGGCAGACATGTTCGTATCCCCAACCTGAACATAGAACTTGTATTTCCCAAAGTCAGGACGCTGCTCGTCCTTCTCCTTATAGACATTGAACTTGTTTACGGTTATAGAGCCGTCCGGTCCTGCAATCTCCATTGGCATACGGAAGGCTTCCTCAGATACCTTCGGCATCAGCTTTGTCGGATAGTAGCGTTCCATCAGCTGCGGCACCGTCATTTCCTTGTTCTGGTAGGCCGCAAGGTCGGCTGCATCCATCTTCTGCGGCTTGAGCTGCTGTCCGTCAATTTTTGCGGTAAAGTACCAGTCGGCAGGATTGGTGGTACTCTGGTAGGCATGACCATGAGTCACCTTTTCACCATTGGCCGTTACCATCTGCGGCTCACGGGGCTTTCGTTCCTGAGTTGCCTCCGTTTTCTGTCCGTCCTTCTTTTCGGTCTTTACCTCATTATCCGTCCCGGTCTCAGCTTTGGTTTCAGCTTTGGCCTTCGACTTCTTTTCCCTTGCAGGTTTTACATCAACAGTGTTCTCCACTGTTCTGTCAGGAGTTTCCTGCGCACCCTGTTCCTTTTTCTTCTTTCCCATATCTGTATTGTTTTGAATGGTTCTGTCATTATTCTCAGCCTTGTCCTGTCCGGTCTTCTTCTTCAAAGGACTGTCCAAGGTATCACAGATTGCAACCCTTATTTTGGAACGTATCAGTCTGGGCAGATAAACGTCAAGTGCTGATTGAGGGAATGATGCAACCTTTACAGGTCTCTTGTAGTCAGGCAGCATCCTGTCTGTAATCTCGATGGCAAGCACTGCGGCAGCCTTGACGGCATCCTGCTTATAGAGTTCATAGAAACTGTTCCGTCTGAACAGCAGCATGGCATCCGGATGCTTCTTCTTCAGTTCGTTGAACTGCCGGATGATACCGGTATCATTATCTGAATCTGTCTTTTTGGCCATAGGAATCAGTATTAGAGTTTAAGGCTGTTTGCTTTTGTTTCCTTCCGGGATGGAGAGAGGGAAATGGCACGCTCCACGGACTGTTTGTCCACCACCTTCTGATATTCCCATCGGTTCTTGTCAGTCATGACAAGGCCGAGATATTCAGGATGAATCTCGTCATATCGGAGTTTCTGCTGTCTTTCCCATTCCTTCATGTCCCCCTTGATAAGCCTGAATCCCTGCTGTTCCTTCAGGTCAATGCCGACTGAAACTTTCTCACCGCCCACATTCAGTTCAACCGGTTTTCCCTCCCGTACCTGCTGCTTTTGCTGCGTACCCAGTTCAATGTCGTTTACCTTCTCCATGTCCTTCAGACGCTGCTCCAGCTTGATGTCTGTGACACGCCTGTGAATGACGGATTTCGTTTCCGGATCAAGCTGCAGATACTGCTGAGTCTTTTCACCGTTTACGTTGACCGCCTTTTGTATTACCTCACCTCTGACCAGACGTTCAGCCTCCTGCTGAGTGAGGTTGAGAACCTTGTTGCGTTCCCGGTCCAATTCTGCACGTACCGGATAGGCAATCAGAGCCGGAGCACCGTTTTTGTCTGTAGTCATCTGAAGTTTCATCGGCATGGTGATGATGCTGCCGTTCCTTGCGTTGATGGATACTTGCATGATGGGAGTCACTTCACCAGCCATCAGCTTCTCCTTCACTTCCATAGGTAAACTGTCCGCCTTTTCACGGTCGATACCCAGTATTGCCAGTTTTTCGTATGGCAACAAACTGTACTGATTTCTGTTGTGCATTTCCATATTACTGTAATTAAGCTGTTATATTTGCGGTTCTAACCGCCTGAATGCCACAAATGTATTCACGGCAATCCCCTGAAAAAGAAATGCGCAACACTATTCTGATTTCACTGCTTCTGATGCTACTGCCGGTAAGCGTATCGGCACAGTTCTATACGATAACCAGATATTCGGAAATTCTGCCTACAGAAAGACAAAAAGAGTCTTATAACCGTGCAGCAAAGGATGTTACAGAAGGGAAAAAGAATAAGATGATGGCAAAGGATACCCTGACTGTCAGGCCGGACAATCAGAAAAAATTGGAAAATAACAGCCGGAATAGTGACAAGAAAGCATCCCTAAAAACAGAACTGCAAAAGAAAACAGATGATATTACTAAATCAGAAAATCATTTTCCTGAACTTACCATCCACAACCTTTATAAAGAAATCATAAGAAACGGAATCCTATACCCCAAAATCGTATTGGCTCAGGCTATACTGGAAACCGGATGGTTCCGTTCTTCAGTATGCCGGAATAAGCACAATCTTTTCGGACTAACTAATCCCCGTGCAGGAAAATACTATGAATTCAATCATTGGACGGAAAGTGTTAGAGCTTATTACACTAAAGTGCAATATAAGTATAAAGGTGGTAACTATCTGCTTTGGCTTGATGAGATTGGATATGCAGAAAATCCGCATTATATATTGGGAGTTATTAGAGTATTGAAGATGTTATAATAAGATAATGATTGTCCATATAGAGAAATAAAATACAAAGTTCAATATTCATTTTCATAAAAAAATCTATTTAACAGTATTATACTTTAAGATAGTCAAATTGACTTCAACACTTCAGTCAAAATATTCAAACTTTCTTTGAGTTCATGTCTGAAAATCGTTATATTTGCGTTCAAAACAGATTAATATAGTTTTATGGAAGATATAAATAGATTAAAACTAGTTTTAGTTGAAAAAAAGAGGACAAATAAATGGTTGGCAGAGGAACTAGGCGTAAATGTGACTACAGTTTCAAAGTGGTGTACAAATACATCTCAACCAGACTTGCACACTCTTAAGAAAATCTCTTTGATATTAGGTGTGAATATTAAGGAGTTATTGTATGATACTTTATAAAATAGAATTATGGAATTTATATATAGACTTAAAGATATAGCTGGGTTTGATGCAAATACAACAGAAGAACTTAAAGATAAATTGACTGAGTATTTCACAATTGAAGGATCAAAGCCTGATGTAATAATAGAAGGAGACTTCGTTATTGTCAGAATGGATGATAAAGAAATACAAGAAGCAGAAAAGAAGTTCGCTAAGGTAACCGCATTATGTGATAAAGGACAATTCAGTCAGGCAAAAATAGCTGTAGAAGAATTCATTAAGCAACATCCAAGATTTAGTGATGCATATAGACTGAAGGCTCAGTTATATATGCAGGAAGGTAAGATAGATGATGCCATTGATATTAATATTGAAGCCTTAAGATGTAATCCGAGAAATGGATGGGCTTTGTTGTTGATGGGCAATCTTTTTGGAAAATACAAGAATGACATAAAGACGGCGGAAAATTACTATAATAAGATTCTTGAATACTGTCCAAACAATGCAATAGCATGCAATAATATTGCTGCAGTGATGATGGAAAGGAATGAATACGATAAGGCTATATCTATCTTCAAGCATGTACTTGACATAAACGATAAGTATGGTAATGCTTATTATGGATTGGCTTTGGCTTATTATAACCAAAAGGATTTTAAGAATGCTTTTGAGTATGCTCTGGCCGGAAGTCTCAAAGCTGACAGACAGAGAGAGAATCCAAATGTTTTAGAGGAATTGCATAAACTCATGGTTGTTGCTGCAAAGAATCTTGTAAGCACAACAAACTACATTAATGTGATGTTGGGCATCAAAGATGCCATCGAACTTGATACCAAGAACAGGATTGAGATTGAAGAGGATGATAAACTGGAGGTAAGCGCAAAACTGCAATATGGTAAAGTATATAACAGGGATTACAATCTTGTTAAGTATAATCCGAAGATGCCTTATATGGAACACCTGGTTATACATGAACTTATGCACCTTGATATGGCTTTGGAAGCAAGCAAACGAGGACATAACATGATTGTCTTTTCGAATAATGACAATAAACTGGCATTCAGAAACAAGTATGCATCATGGATAAACAACATTGTAAACAAGATTGGACATAGCAAGGCAATGGGTGTAGTAGACAAGTTGCAGGACGGGCTAATGGTACAGATAATGAACTGTCCTCTGGACTTGTTTGTAGAGAAAAGGATGTACGACAAGTATCCTATAATCAAGGCAGCCCAGCTGTTGTCGTTAATGCATCAGGAGACGCTTAATCAGGAATCCATTATGAAGGGACAACAGAGTATATTCCCTCAAAGTATTGTAAACGCAAGTAAGATAATGAATATTGTTTCATCAATGCATTTGGAGAGATTATTTGGCCTTAGATTCTATCAAAATTACAAGCCTACCAAGGCTGAGTTTGAGACGGCAAAGGACCTGTATGAAGAATATCTGGCTTATGAAGACTACAAACCCGGTGAAGAATACGAGCTTGTACAATACTTTGCAGAGACACTTGGTATGGAAAAGTACTTCGGACTTAAAAATGAGTCTGAGTTCATAAGAGATACCTGTAAAGAAAAGGAAGAAGAAAAGTATGTAAGAGACGCATTACTTGGGGATACAGATTCTTCGAGTGGCAATTCATTTGACGGATTGACTGAGGAACAGAAGAAAAAGCAGGACGCATTCTATAAGCAAAATAAGGATGGTGCGGACCCTATGCAGACAATGATGATGTCTATGTATATGGTTAGTGCATTGGAATATTTTGAAGGAATGTCAAAAGACCAAATCAAAAGAATTGCATTTGATATAGCCATGCTTGGAATGAAAGGAATTTCACCAGAAATAAAGAGTGGTTATAAAGTTGATAGTATACCGGGGAAAGATTTTGGTGGATATGAAATGCTTGCTTATTATTATGTAAGTTGGGCCTTGGCGATACCTGAGCAGCTCAATGCATTAGGAATGCCATTCTCGAAAGCATGGGAAACAGCCCAAGAACTTTGGAAGAGAAAAAAAGGGTAGTTCATATATATATATATTTCTAGTTGTGTGTGGATAAATTACTAATTCACACACAACTTGTTTTTCCCAACTTGGTTAACTATTAATACAAAGAACATGCTATATACAGTAAAAGACTTTTGCCATTATGTAGAAAGTGACTTAAATGCTTTGATTGAGGAAGTATCAGGGATAGATAGAAATGTATCAGACGAGGAAAAGAAAGCATATAGAGGTTCATACCCTGTTGTTGCAACAATGCTTGCTAAGGCTATGAATAAGCAACCTTCGATTGGCGATGCACACTTGTCCACAACAGACATGCTGTTGGAATATAAACTTCCAGCAGCATCATCCTGGTGTGATGTAGTACTCATAGGAAATAATGCAAATGGTGGACAGGAAGTTATAATACTAGAACTGAAAAACTATCTGAACGAGTCTTGTGATGAATCTGGAGAATATGAAGGATTGATAAAACATAATGGAAAAACAATAAGACATCCATCTGATCAAGTAAAAGGTTATACTGAGTATTGCCGTAGATTTCACTCGGCTGTTCATGAACATAAAGCAAACGTAAACGGGTGTGTATACTTTACTCAGCCGTTGGATATGCAGCCTTATCTACAGTATCCGAATGATGTTCTCACATCCGAATATAAGATTTACAATACTGAAACAACTGAACAACTAGCTGATTATGTAACACAGCATATAAAAACTGGTAATGAAGCATTTGCTGCTAAGTTTGTAAATGGTTACTATAAGCAGGATAGGAATATCCTGAGACAGGTTGCCAAGAATCTCCAGTTGGTCAATGAGGCGGCAAAACCGTTTGTGCTTTTAGACCAACAGAGAGAAGGATTCAACCTTGTTATGAGTGTACTTGAGAAGCGCATAAAGGATGGGAAAAAGGAGGTCATCATAGTAGAAGGTCCTCCAGGATCCGGAAAATCAGCAGTAGCTGTAAATCTTTGGATTGAGTCTGTTCTTAAATACTCAAAGAAGGATTCAGGTAATATCGTATATGTTACAACATCAAGCAGTCAAGGAGATAATTGGAACAGTATCTTTAATGCCTACGGAGAAGTTTATCATGCTTCTGACCTGATACTAACAGCGAACAGTTTTAATCCAGGCCTGAATGGTTCGAAGATGAAGGAAATTCTTCTTCCTAAGATGAGAAGGATTAATCCTAAATATGTAAGTGAGAAGAATGAAAATTCTTTGAAGTTTGAGTATTATGAGGATTATGTGAAATACATGATAGACCATGGTATGACAAAGAACTATAAGGATAACCTTCATTTTCTTTCAGTAGTCGACGAAGCCCATGCGCTTATAAACCCGACAGCTAAGGGATTCTGCTCAAATAAGACAGCAGGATGGTGTTTCCAGATGGGGCCACAAGCATACCATATAATAAGAGAAAGTCAGGTCTCAGTATTCTTTACGGATGGCAAACAGTCATTTAGAGATAATGAAACGACAAGTGTAGATGATTTGGAGCAATTGGCGGCCAAATTAGATGCACATGTAACAAAAATATCATTAGCAGGTATGCAATTCCGTTGTGCTGGTTCAACTGAATACGTTCAGTGGGTTGAACAGTTGTTTACTGAAAACCCTCTGAAGAACGCCAAACAATGGAAGGATAAGTTCAAGATAAAATTGGTTGATTATCCTTCAGAAATGGAGAAGGAATTAAAGCGACATATAGAAGAAGGAGACTCGTCATGCCGAATCCTCTCATCTTATACAAGAAAGTGGGTTTCTCCTTCTGATCTGACACCGAACCACGACCGGGATGCAGCATACGATTTTGATTTGGAGGACAAGAACGGAGAAAGATGGCAGAAGCATTGGAATAACCCGGGAGGATATGATATATTCGTTCAGGGAAGACAAGGAACGAGGATGGAAGAAGATCCATTATGTGAGGTAGGATGTCCATATGTGGTAAGAGGGTTTGATTATAACCATATTGGGTTATTATGGCTTGAAGACCTTTTCATTAGAAATGGAAAGTGGTATCTCAGCATAAATCACATGGAAGAAACTGCGAATGGAAGTACAAGATCAAGAGCAAAGGAGGAACAGAAAGCTGCTATCCGCAAGAAAATAATTAGCGGAAAGATGAGTGAAATAGATGTAGTGCCATGTAATGATGACAGGTTCCCTGCTGCACAAGCCTTGTTTGCAGCAAATGTACAAGCATATAGAATCCTGATGACCAGAGCTATCAAGAGTATAACAATCTACATAAAGGATAAGGAAACTAGAGAGTATGTAGCAAAACTTCTGGAGGAATAGGAATGGAAACTCTCAAAGACTTTAAGGAAAAACTTCTGGATTATATACTCAGGCAAAAAGAGTATGAAACACTTGATATAGAAGCCAATAAGAAACTATCGAGAGAAGAAAAAATAGAGGAAGGGCTTTTAATAGATAAAGCAGTTGTTACAAAAGCACTGGATAGAACTTTTGAGATCAAGACTGAAAATGACAATACCAAGCTGAGAACAGGTGACAGCATAAAGATAACTGTAGGGAAAAGGAAATCAAATGCTAAGGTTCTTGATATTAGTTTGGATTCATTGGTCATTTCTACAGAGTGTAAATTGGTGGAAGGTGATATAATAAGCATAGAGATATTCGAATGCGTCCTTCTTGATCCGATGATAAATCTTCTTGAAACGATGGATGAAGGTAAACCAGGTGCTTATTTCCTGAAGCAACTGGCTGGGATTGATGCGCCAAAGACAAAAGGATTGGGTGCAATTAATGCAGATCTTGTGGATACAATACCTGATTCTCTTAATGAGAAACAGGAGAAGGTTGTCAGAGATGTTCTGAAAAGACCATCAGTTTATTGTATCCAAGGCCCCCCAGGAACAGGCAAGACAGCAGTGTTAGCTACAATCGCACATACTTTTGCTGTAGAGTCGAAGGAAGTGTTAGTTATATCAAATACTCACCAGGCAGTAAACAATGCACTAAACAAGATAGCAGAAAAGGAGGATGGCCTTAGCATTGTTAAGATAGGTGAAGAACTACGTTCAACCGGGTTGAATGCATGCATTGTAAAGTCTGAAACTTACAATGACTATATAAAACTCCGCAAGGAGACAAAGAAGAAAAGAGTTTATGCTGATATAGTAGGAATGACATTACACGCAGCAGTCATAAATCTTGGATTAAGGAATGCAGGCTTTCAGCCTTCTATAGTTCTTGTAGATGAAGCAGGGCAGATACCTATGGTATATGCTAGCCTAATTGGTACATTCGGAGGAGGTTCAATAATCTTTATTGGCGATGACAAGCAAATGCCACCTATATACCACCAGAAATTATTGTCACATGAATTCTCGTGTAGCATATTTGAGTATCTGTGTAATAAATATCCAGATATGCGTAACACGTTGAATGTTACCTATAGAATGAATGATGAGATAACAGAATTTGTAAACAATAATTTCTATGGTTGTAATGGCGAGTCTCAAAAAATCATCTCATCAGATTACTCTAAAGATAGAAGACTCGCTTTAAAGACAGATTGCAAAGATGTCTTTGAAAGGATTTTAAGCAGTAATGAATCAATCATTATCTGTGACCCTGCAGAGAATGAGACAGACGATATTAAGTCAACTCTTACAGAAGCAAATCCTTTTGAAGCCACTTTTGCTGTAAGGCTGTTAGTTTATGCCTGTTTGTTCGGAGTAAAAGCTTCTGATATGGCAGTTATTACACCATACAGAAAGCAAGTGAAGTTATTGCAAGCATTATTGAATGAATGTTATGAAGGAGAAGATAAGCCTCTTGCTAATACGGTAGAATGTCTGCAAGGACAAGATGTAGAGTTGATAATCATCAGCTTTACATCTGCAGATGAATCACATGCCAAACGATTCGCTGATTTTATTTTGGATTCTCACCGCCTTAATGTGATGGTCAGCCGGGCTAAAACAAAGGTGGT
>ULPX01055023.1_pt1 | contig 17973 bp, 9 predicted proteins | sample 1953911 | NCBI WGS metagenome assembly ULPX01 (sample SAMEA4835640, study PRJEB28245) | human gut metagenome | biome: gut microbiome; material: fecal sample | place: Denmark | collected 2008 | reverse complement strand
GGTCGGCGATTTCATCAAGTGGGCAACGACCCTCCAGCCGCTGCTGATGGGCATTCTGGTGTCCGTCGTCGTCGGCATGGCGCTGACGCTGCCGATTTCCAGCGCTGCCATTTGCGCGGCGCTCTCGCTGACGGGGCTTGCGGGCGGCGCGGCGGTTGCGGGCTGCTGCGCGCAGATGGTCGGCTTCGCGGTCATGTCCTTCCGCGAGAACGGCGTGGGCGGCTTGGTCAGTCAGGGGCTGGGCACGTCGATGCTGCAAATGCCCAACATCATCCGCAATCCGCGCACTTGGATTCCCCCGACGCTTGCTTCTGCCATCACCGGCCCGATTGCGACGTGCCTGTTCCACCTCGAAATGAACGGCCCGGCGGTTTCCAGCGGCATGGGTACTTGCGGACTTGTCGGGCAGATTGGCGTTTACACCGGCTGGCTGAACGACATCGCCGCCGGCACGAAAGCCGCAATTGTGCCGATGGACTGGGTTGGGCTTATCCTGATTTGCTTCGTTCTCCCCGCTGTGCTGACGCTGCTGTTCGCCTTCTTCCTGCGCAAGTGGGGCTGGATCAAGGACGGCGACCTGAAGCTGCAATAACAAGGGAGAATGAAACGGGACGAAGTCCCCCTCCCTTGACCCTTTCGCGCGATTCAGTTGGTGACACCTTCAGGCTGCTTCCGCGTGTTTATGCAGGGATTTCGCGCCTGCGGGCGCGAGGAGGGGGCAATGGAAACAGACGAAGTCTGCGGTCGCCCCCTCCACCCCTTCGCCCCCTGCGGCACACAAGCAAATCCACATAGAAAAATCAAGCCACAAAACGCACCTCATCCAGCTAATGCAGCAGATGAGGTGCGTTTCTTTTGCCAAAAAGTCAGCACCGAAAAAGGGCGGCATACCCGCAGGTACACCGCCCCTTGAAGCCTTGGATTACACCTTCTGGAAGGTGAACACCACTTCGCCGCCCGCTTCGGGAGCAATTTCTTCCACCGTCTTGTCGAACTCGTAGCCTTCCGGCACAATCAGCACATGCAGCACATAGGGGTACGCAGGCATGGTGAATTCCAGCACGCCATTCTCATCCACAGGCATGGGCGTGCACGTTTCATCCGTGCAGACGTTAATCATCGTGCCGGTCACAGGGTTGCCGTCCTGATCGACGCACTTAATCGTGTAGCTCGCCATGCCCTCCATCGGCAGCTGCGGCGCTTCCGCCACTTCATCCGTGGAAGGCAGGGTGCCATCGGCGTACTTCCAGCCGGGGACATTGATGCCATACTGCTGCAGCATGGCGACAAACGCATTGGCGTTGGGTTCATCAGCGATTGCAATGGCGGATGCTTCCACGTTTTCCGCGCCAGCCTTCACCACAAAATAGGTGGTATACGGGAAGCCGCTTGCCTGATTGGTGTCAATCGGCTGATTCGGGATGACGTAGCCGTCCTCCGTCATGTAGTCCGTCAGCGCATAGTTTTCGGGAGCCGCTTCGCAGCCAAAGGCGTACATTTCCGGGTCGAGCCCCTTCGCCAGCGTCACCTTCACCGTCGCGCTTTCCGTGTTGTCAATCACATAATAGTTGGTCATGCCAAAGGTGGACATCAGCGCAAATTGCGGGTCAGTGAAGAAAGCCTGCTTCACGTTGTCGCCCACAAAGGAGATGGTCGTCATCTTCGTGCCTTCCGGATAGACCGGGTTGTTCGCCAGCACAGCGGCGGCTTCTTCTCCGTCCACCACGCGCGCGTTGTCCAGCCAGATCATGTCCTCATTCGCGGCCTGAAAGGAATCCTTGATGTAAGACAGGGCAATTTCGTAAGTACCGTCTGCCGGAAATTCATAGCCGTAGGTCGCCCATTCCTTTACGCCGCCGAACGCCTTCGCCGTCTGTCCGTTGACAGACAGGCAGAACAGGTCGCAGCCGGCTTCGGTGGACGTCTTGTAGTCGAACGCGAACACATCGCCCGCCTTCGCTTCCACCGTAGTCAGCACGGAAGCGGAAGAAGTATCCTTGCCCGTGTTCGTGCTGACCAGAACCGTGCGGTCATCCTTTTCCGCAACCGCCATCGGCCAAGTGTATTCATCCGTAGAATTGGTAAAGGACAGCGGCGCCGCCGTGCCTTCCACATTCAGCGCGCGGTTCAGTTCCGCTTCATCCGTCGGCGGAATCGAGGGCTTTTCGCCCGGCAGGAACGCCAGCACATTCGTCTGCGTGTACTCATCGCCGAGGAAGAGACCGAACAGGCGGACAAACGCGTCCGTAGAGGTCTGAGAACCCGTTGCGAGGAAAGCCACATTGCCGAAGCGGTCAACCACAATCGAGGTCGGGACGCCATTGAGCCCGAAACCCGCAAAGAGGTTGAACGTTTCATGCCCGACCGGGAACGTCAGGCCATGCGACGCCACATATTCCGTCAGCTTCGCATCGTCATCGTTTTCATCGATGCTCAGCGCAAAGACTTCCACCTTGTCCTTGTACTGCTCATAGGCTTCCTCCAGGAAGGGGAACTCCGATTCACACGGGCCGCACCACGTTGCCCAGAGGTTAATCAGCACCATTTCCTTCTCCTTCAAGGTTTCGGAGAGGGTATGGGACACGCCGTTAATGTCCGTAAAGGTAAAATCGGGCATGGGCGCGCCAAGCGCGTACACCAAGGCAGTTTCTTCCGCCAGTGCAGCGCAGCCGAGGCACATCGCCAGTGCCAGAACCAGTGCCAGCATCTTCTTCATGAGGATTGCTCCTTTCACGTTCTGCGGCTTCCACCGCAGTCTTACAAAAATTATAAAGCGAGAAATGCCTGATGTCAACCGAAAAAACTTCATAAATACAATTGGCGTGCGCAGCGCCCCTTTTTTTCGCCTCCAACAGCAGCGAAAAAGCTGGTTCTTCACGGAAAGTTGTGGAAGCAAACAAGGGCTTAGGCGAAGCACCCAAAAGCTGCACGCGGAAGGAGCATGAAAACGCGACCAACTCAATCGCGAAAAGGGGTCAAGGGGGGACTTCGTCCCTTTTCGTCTGTCCCTTGTGGGGTTTGGGGCAACGCCCCAACTGTTCCGCGTCCGACCAATCCCAAGGAAGCCACCAACAAAGGCGCAGGCAGCGAAGCGTCCCTGCCCCTAACTTTGCGCGTCCGCAGACGCGCCCCCAAGCTGCTCTTCCCCCAAGATTCCGTGATGAACCACAATTGCTCGGTGTTGCCATAACCAAAAAGCCCTGCCGCATTCACGACAGAGCCTTTTTGTGCCTTGATTACGCCTTGCCAGCGCAGCCCAGCACATCCACCATCTTGTGGGCGACCATCGCCTTCACCGCAGCGCGGGCAGGCTTCAGGTACTGACGGGGGTCAAAGTGATCCGGATGTTCCGCGAAGTACTTGCGGATGCTCGCGGTCATCGCCAGACGAATGTCGGAGTCGATGTTGATCTTGCAGACCGCCATCTTCGCCGCCTTCGCCAGCTGCTCTTCCGGAATGCCAATTGCGTCGGGCATATTGCCGCCGAACTGGTTGATTTCCTTCACGAACTCCTGCGGGACAGAAGAAGCGCCGTGCAGGACGATCGGGAAGCCGGGCAGACGCTTGGAGCATTCTTCCAGCACCTCGAAGTGCAGCTGGGGCTTCTGACCGGGCTTGAACTTGTACGCGCCGTGGGACGTGCCGATGGCAATCGCCAGCGAGTCGCAGCCCGTGCGGGTCACAAACTCTTCGACTTCTTCCGGATGGGTGTACATTTCCTGACCATGCTCCACCTTCACGTCGTCTTCGACGCCGGCGAGCGTACCGAGTTCCGCCTCGACGACCACGCCGTGGTCATGGGCATACTCGACGACCTTGCGGGTCAGGGCGATATTATCCTCAAAGGACTTGGAGGAAGCGTCAATCATGACGGACGTGAAGCCGCCGTCGATGCAGCTCTTGCACAGCTCAAAGCTGTCGCCGTGGTCAAGGTGCAGCGCAATCGGGATATCGGGGTTCTCGATCACCGCCGCTTCCACCAGCTTCACCAGATAGGTGTGATTGGCATACGCGCGCGCGCCCTTGGACACCTGCAGGATGACGGGAGCCTTCAGCTCACCCGCCGCCTCGGTGATGCCCTGAATGATTTCCATGTTGTTGACGTTGAAAGCGCCGACCGCATAGCCGCCGTCATACGCCTTCTTGAACATTTCCTTCGTCGTAACAAGCGCCATTGGATTTTCCCTCCTGATGCAATTATGTAGGGGTTTTCCACCGAACCTATTATAGCACATTCTGCCGAAATAGAAAAGGGGGTTTTTTCACAAGTTGTATTTTCTTTCACAAAGTTTTTGGCGTAGGACGACCTCATCCGACTTCGCTTCGCTCAGCCACCTTCCCCAAAGGGGAAGGTTTGGGGACGTGCACCCTTCTCCGCCTTCCCCTCTGGGGAAGGTGTCGCCGCAGCGACGGATGAGGTCACATAAACACGCGGGCGCTGTATGCCGAAGCGCACAACTCAATCGCGCGAAAGGGTCAAGGGAGGGGACTTCGTCCCGTTTCATTCGCCCTTGGGTTTCCCCCAATTAACACGCGGAAGCAGCCTGAAAGAGAAGTCTACTCAATCGCGCAAAAGGGAGTCCAGAGGGTCGAAGACCCTTTGGTGGAGTCCAGAGGCAAAGCCTCTGGTCATTGCCCCTCTTCCGTCCGCTCCACCGTGCCGACGTAGATGATTTCGCTCTTTGCCTTGTAGGTGTCGGTGTACATCAGCTTGCGCTCGGTTTCCGCGCCGCCCACATACTTCACCAGGTAGCTTTCCACCACACAGCCGTCGGTTGCCTTGCGGTAGGTGTACTCTTGGTCGACATAGGTGGCGTAGGTGTGGTTCGTGTCCTTGCGGTATTCCGGCTCGGTCGGGGCGGGCAGGGTCTGCACCGTCACCGTTTCCAGCTCGTACTTCACGCCCTTGCCGAGGCTCTCGCCGTAAATCGACACCACGCACACCTTGTGCGACTTGTCGTAGCGGCTGTCCTTCATCACCGTCGCGACGATGAAAATCGTGCTGTTCGTGTCGTTGCGGAACTTGAAGTCAATGCGGTTGTCGGATACCGTCGCGTCCTTGCCGTAGTCGGTGTAGCCCACCGCGTCGGAGTGCGGCTCGCGCTTGAGAATCGTCATGTTCGCCTTCGCCGCCGCGAGGTACATCGTCGTGCTTGCCTGACACACGCCGCCGCCATAGCCCATGCGCTGATCGCCATACGCGTACTCAATCGCCTGATAGAAGCCGTTTGCCTTCGTGCGCTTGCCCACAACCGTATTGAAGGAGAATGTTTCGCCCGCTGCAAGCATCTTGCCGTTGATGCGCTCGAACGCCACCTGAATGTTCAGGTTGCGCTCTTCCGTGCTGGTGGTCGAAATCGGGGTGTACGCCGTCGCGCGCAGCTGAATCTGCGGCTCCAGCATGGCTTTGGTCGTGGTCGGCTGAAGCTCGCGCGTCGTCAGCTCCACCTCGCCGCTGACCAGGGACGACATCATCTGGTACACCTGATTTTTCGCCTCGGTCGTATCCATATAGCGTCCGACGGTCTCCGGCTGAATCGTCAGCGGATTGTTGAAATTGTTGGAATCGAAGATAATATGCGCATCCACCGGCTGGATGTACGCCTGCTGCGCGATGCTGAGCAGGATGTTGTCAATCACCACATTGTCGCCGCTGGGCGTGGCGGAATAGCCCTCGTAGGGATTTTCCGCCAGCGCGTCCATGGCGGCTTTGCGCGCGTCAATGCTGCCTTCTGTGTGCCCCGGCTGCCACGCCGCGTCGAGGGCTTCCTGCACATCGACGGTCATGTTCAGGTCGGCGCTCGTGATTTCCCTCACCAGCTGACCGGCGTACATCAGGCGCACCTTCCACGCGTCGCGCTGCTGATTCGCGTGCGCCGTGACCGCCTCTTCCGCCTCCGCGCGGGTCATGCCGCCGAGGTGGATGCCGTCCACATACACGTTCGGGACGTACTTGTCGTCATATGCCGTCACCGACGCGACCAGCGCTTCCCGCTCGTTTTGCTCCTGGATGGCATTGCTGATGGCGCCGCCCGCCGCGACCAGTCCGCAAATTACCGCCACCGCGCACGCGCAGAACAGGATGCGCTTGAGCAGCTTTTGACCCGACGGCTTGCGGCGGACAGGCTCGTTCTTCGGCTCGCGATGCTCCGGATTGAAGCCCCCCAGCCCCGTCGGCGGATGATTGCCGCCGCCGTTGCCGCCGCTTCCGCCATTGCCGTTCGCCGGATACTGCGGAAAATTCACCGGATACATTGGCTGCTGCCATCCGCCATAATTCTGCTGCGGATACGGCGGATTCTGCGGGCGCTGCGGATTCATCGGCTGATTCGGCATCATCTGCCCGCCGCGAATCGGCTGATTGCGCCCGGTGTTCATGCTTTGCTGATGCTGCCCCCACGAGAACTGTTCCAATTGGTGCGCCGCATCAAGCGGCTGCACGCCGTTGTTCCAGCCCTGCTGCGGCTGCATGGGCGTCCCCTGTACGCCGTGGAAGCCGCGCATTTGCCCGCTTTGCGCATATTGGCTCCCCTGCCCCGGCTGATTCATCCCCTGCGGGCGCATCGGCTGGGCCGCACCCATCGGCTGAGCCGCACTCATCGGCTGCATGGGCGGATTGGCGCTCTGCTGCGCCGGGGGCGGCTGCGGATTCCGGCGCGGCGGATTTGTCGGCTGCATGGGCGCGTCTTCCGTGCGGATAAGGGGGATGCTGTTGTCCAGCGTCTGCTGCCCGGCATACTGCGCCGCGTTCAGCTGCGTGCGGCGGCGGCGCGGCTGCTTGTTGTCGTTGAATTCGGACATGGTTTCAGCACCCCTTTCTGATGGCAATTCGGTATTTCTTCATCTTATATCACATGATTTCAGCAGCTTCCACTGCCTGCAGCAATTTCTCCACATCATCGGCCGCCCTCGCCCACATCGGCGCGGTGCAGCCGACCATGCCGTGGCGGTCGCCATCGCCATGGAAGTCACTGCCGCCGGTGACCAGAAAGCCCATGCGCCGCGCGGTCAAATCCAGCAGGGGCGTGGCGCGTCCGGCGGACGGGTGGTAAACCTCAACGCCCCGCAAGCCCTGCTCCTGCCAAACGCCGAGCAGATGGCGCAGCAGCGCGCCGGTCTTCTCCAGCTCCATCGGGTGCGCCAGAACAGGCACGAAGCCGCTTTCCCGCATCAGCGGCAGCGCCTCCGCCATGCTCAGGCGCTCCCCCGCCACATAGGCAGGCGCGCCATCCGCCAGAAAGCGGTCAAACGCCTCGCGCGTGTCCACCACATAGCCGTGGCTGACCATCGCGCGGGCGATATGCGGCCGACCGACGCTGCCCTTGGCTTCGCGGGCGATTTCGTCGTAATCCAGCGGATAGCCCAGCGCGTTCAGCTTCTCCACCATCTGCCGCGCGCGTCCGAGCCGCATTTGGGACAGTGCCCGAACCTTGCGGTGCAGGGGCGTATCCGTCCCGCGCCCGTAGCCGAGCAGGTGCAGGCCGGGCATATCGCGCAGGGACAATTCGACACCTTGCAGAATCGGCATCGGCGTGGTTTTCCCCAGCAGCTGCGCCGCGCCGTCAAACGTGTCATGGTCGGTCACGGCAAGGAGCGTCACGCGGTGCTTGTCCGCCAGCGCCACCAGCTCCGCGGGCGTAAGCAGCCCGTCGGAGGAGGTGGTGTGGGTGTGCAAATCAGGCTTCATGGGGGTCAGTTGGGTGATTTTCGGGCGCATCCGCCGTCTTATCAGGCGTTTCCGCGCTCTTTTCAGGCGTTTCGGCGGACTTTTCGGAATTCTCTTTCTTCTTTTCGTCCGCCATATCCTGCATCATCACGTCGCCCGTGGTGCGGGTGTCGGCATCCTGAATATCCGGCAGCGCGCCCGTTTCCATCAGGGTGACGAACTCGCGGCGGCTGATGGTGTCGTACTTGAGCAGCGCGTCCACCAGCTTCTCCATGCGGTCGCGGTTGGCGCTCAGGGCGTCCACCGCCTTCTGGTAGCATTCCTCCAGCAGGCGCTTGACTTCCGCGTCGATGCGCGCCGCCATTTCTTCGCTGTACCCGCGGCTCTGCCCGAACTCCATGCCGACGAACACTTCCTGATCGCCGTCAAGATAGACCGGGCCCAGCTTTTCGCTCATGCCGAACTGCGTCACCATGCGGCGGCAGACCTCCGTCGCCTTTTTCAGGTCGCTCGTTGCGCCGGTGGTGAACTCGCCCAGATAAAGCTGCTCCGCGGCATGACCGCCCAGCCCCATCGCCACGAAGTCCATCAGCTGGCTGTAAGTCTGCAAATCGTCCTCTTCCGTCGGCAGGGACAGCGTGTAGCCGCCCGCCTGCCCGCGCGGGACGATGGTAATCAGGTGCACCTCGTCGCAGTTGGGCAGGACGTGCCCGACGATGGCGTGACCCGCCTCGTGGATGGCGACCATGCGCTTGTCGCGCTGCGTCACCTTGTGGCTGCGCTTCTCCGGGCCCATCTGCACGCGGGAGATTGCCTCCACCAGCGTCTGCTGATTGATGGCCTTCAAGCGCCCGCGCGCCGCCAGAATCGCGGCTTCGTTCATGATGTTTTCCAGCTCCGCGCCGGTGGAGAAAGGCACGCGCTTGGCGATATTCTCCAAATCCACATCATCCGCAAGGGGCTTGCCCTTGGCGTGCACCTTCAGGATGGCAACACGCCCCGCCATATCGGGGTAATTGACGAGAATCGTGCGGTCAAAGCGGCCGGGACGCAGCAGCGCGGGGTCAAGAATGTCGCGGCGGTTCGTCGCCGCCATGACAATAACGCCCTCGTTGATTGCGAAGCCATCCATCTCGACCAGCAGCTGGTTCAGCGTCTGCTCGCGTTCGTCGTGTCCGCCGCCCAGACCCGCGCCGCGATGGCGACCCACGGCGTCAATCTCATCAATAAAGATGATGGACGGGGCAGCGCGCTTGGCTTGGTCGAACAGGTCACGGACGCGGCTCGCGCCCACGCCCACGAACATCTCCACAAAGTCAGAGCCGGAAATGGAGAAGAACGGCACGCCCGCCTCGCCCGCAACCGCCTTTGCCAGCAGGGTTTTGCCCGTGCCGGGCGGGCCGATAAGCAGCACGCCCTTGGGGATGCGCGCGCCCATGTCAATGTACGCCTTGGGGTTGCGCAGGAAGTCCACCATTTCCTTGAGTTCTTCCTTCTCTTCCTCCGCGCCCGCGACGTCGGCGAACGTCACCTTGTTCTTGTTCGGGTCATGGATGCGCGCCCGGCTTCTGCCGAAGTTCATCACCTTGCCGTTGCCGCCGGTCTGCGCGCGCATAATCAGCCAGAACATCACGCCGCAGAGCACCAGCGAAATTGCCAGCGGAATCAAATCATACCACCACGGGGTGGTCAGCGGCTGACGGTAGATGATGGTGAATGGCAAATCCTTGACGGACACCTCGTCCAGCGGCTTATTAAGCTTCGCCGCCTGCATTTGCCGCGCGGTGACGATGAAATCAGCGCCGATGGTGGTTTCAAAATCGTAGTTCTTGTCAGGGAAATCCGCGTCGGCGACCGTTGTTGTTGTCGTCACGCCCACCAGCGACGTGCCGCGGATGGCGACGGAGCGAACCTGCCCCTCCTCAATCATCGTCAGCAGCTGGGGATAGGTGATGCGGCGGTCACGGGTATTGCTGCCAAAGCCGTTGGTGAACAGCATCGAAATGGTGAGCACCATCAGCAGCAGAACCGCGACGTAGCCGAACATCCCGCGAGACTTCTTCAATGCGAGCATCCTCCTTCCGTTCCAGCGCCATCCGCCTGTTGCGGCGTATACCCATATAGACGAATGACGTGTGCGGAAAAATCCATCTTTACAAAAATTTTATCTTTATTGGGGGAAGAATCGGCTGATTTATTCGCGCGCCGCGCCGTACACGCGGCTGTCCAGCACGCCGATGTCCGGCAGATTGCGGTACTTCTCGGCGAAATCCAGCCCGTAGCCGACGACGAACTCATCCGGAATCTTGAAGCAGTGGTAATCCACCGTCAGGTTGTGTTCGGGATTGCGGCGGTCGGGCTTGTCCAGCAGCGTTGCAATGCGGATGGAGGACGCGCCGCGGCCCATCAAATACTTGCCGAGGTAGAACAGCGTGTTGCCGCTGTCCACAATGTCCTCCACAATCAGCACGTCGCGCCCCTTGATGGACACGGACAGGTCTTTCTCCAGATTGACCACGCCGGAGGACTTGGTGGAGTTGCGATAGCTCGAAAGCGCCATGAAATCCAGCGTCACGGGCAGATCGACCTCACGGATGAGGTCGGAGAAAAAGACGCTCGCGCCCTTCAAAATGCAGACCATCACCAGATCACGTCCCTGATAGTCATGGGTGATTTCCTGCCCCAGCTTGGCAACGGCTTTCTGGATGTCCTCGCGCTTGACGAGAATCTTCGTCATGTCCTGATACAGCTTGGCATTGGTGTCCATCGTGTTGTCCTCCTAAATATATGTAGGTTTCTGTGTTGACTTAGTTGGCGTTGTCCTTTTTTTCGCGCAGCGGTGCGCCGCAGCGTTTGCACTGTTCGAGCTTGTCGTAGGGGGAATCCTCAATCTGCGACCACTTGATGACGCCGGACAGCGGGCGGTATTTCGGATTGACCGATTCGCAGTTCGGGTTAATGTGGTAGTACGTTCCGCCTTCGGGATTGTAGTAAATCAGCAAGTCCGGATGGCTGGTGTTCAGCACGGGCTGCGTCGCGAGGGCGTTCGTCGGGGTGGCGGTGCTTTCCTGCTCGTTGCTTTGCAGCGTCGCGGGGTCAACGTACCACACGCCGTCTTCCTTGACCATGCGCACCTTCCACAGGTAGACGCTTTCGCCCAGGGTGTTGTTCTTGTTGATGACGGCGCGCACCGTCACCATGCGGGCAATGTCGTTCGATGTGCCCGTGATGGCCGTGAAATCCCAGCTGACGGGCGTGCGGTTGGTCAGCACCTCGCCGAAGAGCTTCTGCGTCACCGCGTCCGTGCCGCCCTTGATGCTGCTGCGCCACGACGGGGACGTCAGGTTGACCATTTGGCTGATGGCGTTGTTCTTCCACAGCGTGAAGAAGGAATGCAGCTGCGCGTAGCACTCCTCGGAGTCATCCACAGGCGTCGCGGTGGGCGTGGGCGCGGGATTGGGCGTGTCCGTCGCGGTCAGGTTGACATCGAGGTTATTGCCCGATGTACTCCCCTGCTGCATCTGGCCGGACTGATTCGGCTGCGCGGGGTTCTGATTGTCCGACGCGTTCGTCGCCAGTGCGCTGACGAGGCAGACGACCGCCGCCGACGCCAGCAAAAGCGACAGCACCAGCCGCGCGTTAGGCGTGACCAGCTCGCGGAGCCACATCGCGGCGATGCTCGCCACCGCGCCGACGAGGACGACCCACTTCACCGCCGTCCACGCGAAGACCATGCTCAAAATGAAGAGAATCGGCAGCACGCCGAACATCAATACTTTTGCAATCGTATCCCACGGGATTTCCCTGCGCGCCGCCGGCTGCACCCGGAAGCCGCTGCGCCCCGACGTGGGGTACACGCGCTGACCATCGGGGGTGTACTGCGCGTACTGCTGCTCCGGCGGCAAATCCGTTTCCTGCGGATTCTGCTGGCTGTACCCCTGCTGATACCCGCCGGGCTGCACAAACCCCTGCTGGTCATACGGCTGCTGCTGATAAGGCTGCTGGGCGTATGGCTGCTGATAGCCCTGCTGACCGTATGGCTGCTGATAACCCTGCTGATCATACGGCTGCTGATAACCCTGCTGCTCGTAGCCTTGCTGACCGTACGGCTGCTGATAGCCCTGCTGTCCGTACGGCTGCTGATAGCCCTGCTGCCCATAGGGCTGCTGATAGTCCGCATACCCCTGCTGCCCATATTGCGGCTGCCCATAGCCGTTTTGCGGCGCGTAGCCCTGACCATAGGCATCATTGGGCGCGTAGCCGCCATTCGGGGCATAGCCCTGCGCCGGCGGATAATTGCCCTGCGAAAAACCGGGCTGCTGAGGATTCTGTCCGGCGTCCCCGGCGCCATCATAGGGTGGACGGCTGTTGCTCATCCGGCTTCCTTTCCTTTCTTCCGCGCGATTGTGCGCGAAGTTCCCTGCCGCGCCTTGTGCGGAGGGCATTTTGTCCCTCCCCCGCGCGGACTTTCACGCAAGCGCCTGAATCGCGCTTTACATGATAACGCATCTTACAGTATAGCACAAAAAAATGGCTTGTAAATAAGAAATCGGAAAAATTCACGGTTTGTTCGCCTGTAATACTATTTCCAGATAAGAATGCGCCAAGATGCGCCGCGAATTTTTCATTCTGGCTAACGTGAATGAAACGCAGCGTAGCAGCGCTACGCTAAGTGGAATGAGCGGACGCCAGAAGGGAAAAGGCGCAAGCAGATGGCGCAGGTGAATCTGGAAATAGTATAAGATGGAAAGAATTCCACTTCCGTGCGATTTTTATTCCGCATTCCGCATTCCAAATTCCGCATTTGCCCCCTTGCAAAACGCCTCAACCTATGGTAAGATAGAGCGTGCCGACGAAAGTCAGCGAAATATTGGAAGCGATGACCGGGAAACAGTAGCGCGTGCAAGTCCCCTTCCTATTTCCAAATGAGAATGTGCCAAGATGCGAAGCGAATTTTTTCTGCTGGCTAACGGGAGTGAAACGCAGCGTAGCAGCGCTACGCTAAGTGGAACGAGCGGACGCCAGAAGGAAAAAGGCGCGAGCAGATGGCACAGGCGAATGCAGGAAATAGGATATCAGAGAGCCGCCGGGTGGTGCGAGGTGGCAGGGCGCACGGCGTGAACCTTCATCCCGTGAGTTTTTGGGCGTGGGCAGCCTTATCGCCTATCAAGCGGCGGCAGCGGGATTTTTTCCTTTGCCGCAAGACGAGTGGTACCGCGGATTCAGTCCGTCTCATCAAACGATGGGACGGGCTTTTTTCATCCAACTGTAAGGAGGAACATCCGGAATGAACGAGAAGATCGAAGCCCTGAAAAGCAGCTTTGATTCCGAGCTGAAGAAGATCGCCAACATGGTGGATCTGGAAGCCCTGCGCGTGAATTACCTCGGCCGCAAGGGCAAAGTGACCGACGCGCTCAAGGGCATGGGCGGCTTGACCGACGAGCAGAAAAAGACCGTCGGGCGCGAGACGAACGAGCTGAAAACCGCCATCACCGTCGCCTTGGCGGAAAAGCTGGAAGCGCTCAAGGCACAGGAATTGCAGCGCGAAATCAACGCCCTGCCCGAATTTGACATCTCCATGCCGCCGGACATGACCCGCGGCTCGTATCACCCGATTACGCTGGTGCAGCGCCAGTGCGAGCAGGTGTTCAAGTCGATGGGCTTCACGGTGGAGGATTACGCCGAGGTCGTGACGGACTACGAGTGCTTCGAGAGCCTGAACATTCCGAAGTTCCACCCCGCGCGCGACATGCAGGACACCTATTATCTGGACAACGGGCAGCTGCTCAAAACGCAGACCTCCGCCGCCCAGAACGCCATCTACCGCCGCTACCGCGACGCGCTGGTCGACGGTGGCGTGCCGATTAAGGCGATTTTCCCCGGCCGCTGCTTCCGCAACGAGGCAACCGACGCCTGCCATGAGAACACGTTCTTCCAGATGGAAGGCATCATGGTGGACAAGGACATTTCCATCGCGAACCTGATTTACTTCATGAAAACGATGCTGAGCGAGGTGTTCCGCAAGGACATCAAAGTCCGCCTGCGTCCGGGCTTCTTCCCGTTCGTTGAGCCGGGCTTTGAGCTGGATATCTCCTGCCTCATCTGCGGCGGCACGGGCTGCCCGTCGTGCAAGCATTCCGGCTGGCTGGAGCTGTGCCCCTGCGGCATGATTCACCCCGAAGTATTGAAGGCCGGCGGCATCGACCCGGAGCAGTACACCGGCTTCGCGTTCGGCTTGGGCATGACGCGCCTTGCCATGATGAAGTACGGCGTGAAGGACATTCGCGACCTGAACAGCGGCAGCCTGACGCGCTTGGCGCAGTTCACGGACGACGAGTAATGCGGAGGAAAGACGAACATGCTGATCTCAATGAACTGGATTTCCGACTTCGTTGACCTGACGGGTCTTGACAAAATGGCGCTGATTCGCCAGTTCTCCCTGTCCACGGCGGAAGTTGAGAATGAAATTTTCCACAAGGGCGCGGATTTGTCCGGCGTTGTCGCCGCGCAGATCGTCAGCGTAGAGAATCACCCCGAATCCCACAAGCTGCACCTGCTGAAGGTGGATGCGGGCGACGGGCAGCTGACCGACGTGGTCTGCGGCGCGCCGAACGTGCAGCTGGGCATGAAAACCGCGTTCGCGAAGGTGGGCGCGCAGCTGGGCGACATCACCATCAGCCCGCGCAAGCTCGCCGGGTACACGTCCTACGGCATGTGCTGCTCGGAGAAGGAAATCGGCATCAGCGACGACAATTCCGGCATCATGGTCATTCCGGAGGATGTTCCCTGCGGCACGGATTTGAAGGTGCTCTACCCCATTGACGATATTATCTTCGAGGTGGACAACAAGTCCCTGACGAACCGCCCCGACCTGTGGGGGCACTACGGCATGGCGCGCGAATTCTCCACCCTGTCCGGCCGTCCGCTGAAAGCCCTGCCCGTGGCGGATTTGACCGCGTACAGCGACCTGCCCGCCATCGACATGAAGATTGAAGACCCGCTGTGCCAGCGTTACTCCTGCCTGCGGGTGGAGAACATCAACCGCCACGTCAGCCCGATGGCGATGCGTATCCGCCTGAACTACTGCGGTATGCGCGACATCAACTTCCTCGCCGACCTGACGAACTACCTGATGCTGGAAATGGGGCAGCCGATGCACGCCTTCGACAGCCGCAAGGTGGAGAAAATCCGCATCCGCCGCTTCCCGGAGAGCTTCCCTTTCCAGACGCTGGACAAGGTGGAGCGCACCATCGACCCGAACACGCTGATGATCTGCAACGACGACAAGCCGGTTGCCATCGCGGGCATCATGGGCGGTCTGGACAGCGAAATCGTCGATGACACGACGAGCCTGACGCTGGAATCCGCCACGTTCGACGCGGCGTCCGTCCGCAAGAGCAGCGTCCGCCTCGCCCACCGCACCGACGCCTCCGCCCGCTACGAAAAGAGCCTTGACCCAGAAATGACGACCGTCGCCATCGCCCGCTTCGTCAAGCTTTTGCAGGAATACGACCCGGAAATGCGCGTCACCTCCCGCCTGACCGACGAGTACGCCTTCCACTATCCGAAGGTGCAATTGTCCTTCGACAAGGCGTTTGTTGACCGCTACACCGGCATCAACATCTCCTCCGACGAAATCATGCACACGCTGACCGCGCTGGGCTTCGGCATGACGCGCAACGGCGATTCCTTCACCGCGGACGTCCCCTCCTGGCGCGCGACGAAGGACGTAACCATCAAGGCGGACATCATCGAGGAAATCACCCGCATCTACGGCTACGACAACTTCGACCTGCACACGGCGGAATCCCCGCTCTACCCGGTTCGCATGTCCACCGAAAAGACGGTGGAGGACAAATTGAAGGACATCCTCGTCAAGCGCTATTCGCTGCACGAGGTGCATTCCTACATCTGGCAGTACGCCGACGACTACAAGAAGCTCGGCATCGCCGTCGAGGACAACGTGAAGCTGCTCAACGCCTCCAACCCCAACATCGAGACGCTGCGCCGCTCCATGATTCCCACCCAGCTGTGCCAGGTGAAGGTCAACACGGGCTATGCGCCGTCGTTCGGCATCTTTGAAATCGGCCACGTCATCGACGGCGTGGACGAGAACAACCTGGCGAAGGAACACAAGAAGCTGTGCGTGACGCTCTTCAGCAAGGTCGATAACGTGGAAACGCTGTATTTCCGCCTGCGCGACATGCTGTGCGTCGCCGTGAGCGACATCCTGCACAAGGATTTGTCCTTCCACGCAATGACCGCGACCCACTCCTATGAGCATCCGAAGAACCTGAACGCCATCGTGCTGGACGGCGTTGACCTCGGCGAAATCGGCGTGGCGCACCCGGTTGTCGGCAAGAACATCGACAAGAAGGCGGCAATTGTGTTTGCCGAAATCGACATGGAAGCGCTTGCGTCCATCGCGCCCGCGCCCATCGTCTACCGCGAGCCGTCCCGCTTCCCCGGCATGGAGCAGGATTTGACCTTCGTGGTCAATCGCTGCCAGCCGATTCTGGACGCGGTGAAGGCGGAGAACTCCCCGCTGGTGCAGAAGGTGACCGTGCTGGGCACATACAGCGACATCACCGGCAAAACCATCACGATTCGCCTCTCCTTCTCGCACCCGGAGCGCACGCTCACCCGCGACGAAGTGCAGGCGGTTGTTGACGGCGTGGTTGCGCGGCTGAAGGGTCAAGGGATTGAACTGAAGAAGTAACTTCCTCTATATATACATCATATACATCTTTCTTCCTCCGAAACGCGGCTGTGTTTCGGAGGTTTTTTCGTTTGGATTTTTCCTGCCGTTTTGCGCATTTTCTTCCATTATTGGTATTGACATTCACATGTCACCGTGCTACACTTGCAAATAGCAGGGGATATTCCCAAGTATAACAGCACGCAGGAGGAAATTACTATGCCACAAACTGCTTACTCCACCCAGAAGAAGCCGCGCGGCTGGATGATCTGCGCCATCATCGCGCTGGTTCTCGTCGTCGCGCTGGCACTGTGCCTGTCCTACGGCGGCGCAACGCTCCAATCCGCCCAGACGAACCTCGGCGACACCCAGCAGAAGCTGGAGGACACGCGGACCGAGCTGTACAGCACCAAGACTGCCCTGACGACGGCGCAGAACGACCTGACCGCCGCGCAGAACACGCTGGACGCCACCTCCGCCGAACTGGCAGCCGCCAAGGACGCGCAGACTGCCGCGGCAGCTGACCTGACCGCCGCGCAGGATGCCCTGACCGCGAAGGAAGGCGAACTGGCAGCCGCTGAAAGCGAACTGACCGCGACGAAAGATGCCCTGACCGCCGCCGAAACCGCGCTGACCGCCGCGCAGGACGACAAGGCCGCTGCGGAAGCTGACCGCGACGCCGCACAGGCTGCCCTGACCGCGAAGGAAAACGAACTGGCGAACGTGCAGAACACCCTCGCCGCGACGGAAAACGTGCTGGCGCTGACGCAGGCTGCCCTTGGCACGAACGAATCGCTGATTACGATTATCAAGGAATCGCTGGTGGCGAAGGATGGTGTCGCGGCAAACGCCGTGGCGGCGAAGGAACCGATGCTCTTCCTGCACCTGCTCTCCACCGACGCAGCAACCTTGACCGGCACGGACACCACCGCGCTGGACGCGGAAAACTACCTCATCGTCACCGTCGGCGAGCAGACCTGCGCGCCCATCCCGATACCGGAAGAGGGCAGCTACTTCTGCCTGATCCACGGCATCAACATGAATCTGTTCCACATCACCGCGGACGGCATTGAACTGGTCAACGCCAGTGCCGACCACAACTGCCTTGCGCTGGGCGAAATCACGATGACCATCGTCAGCCGCGACGCGCTCAAGCAGGAATAATCCACCTTCCCCTGCCCCTCTGCTTTTGCCGGCGGAGGGGCGTTTTTTGTGCTTCCGCGAAATTCGAGATTGACAACTTCCCCCGATGGTGGTAAACTGGAAAAAACGGAAGTTTTCCGCCCATTTTCGTCGCTTGTTAGGAGGATTGCTATGAGCCCCATTGCCGCCCGGAAAAAGACCATCATTTGGATGATTGCCGCCATCGTGCTGGCAGTCTCTTCCATCGCACTTGGCGCCGGTCTCATCGTCAGCCACAATTCGCTGACGGACACCCGGAATCAGCTGACGGACACGCAGAGCGCGCTGTCCTCCACCCAATCCACCTTAGCGGACACCGAAAACAGCCTGTCCGCCGCGAAGGACACCCTTGCATCCACCGAAGCCACCCTCGCGGACACGCAGACCACGCTGGACACGACCGCCGCCGCCTTGACGGATACCCAGA
>ULPX01045956.1_pt1 | contig 18062 bp, 15 predicted proteins | sample 1953911 | NCBI WGS metagenome assembly ULPX01 (sample SAMEA4835640, study PRJEB28245) | human gut metagenome | biome: gut microbiome; material: fecal sample | place: Denmark | collected 2008 | reverse complement strand
TAAGGCAGGCGCTCTGAACCAGCTGAGCTAAGCTCCCCTTTTGCTGAATTGCGAGTGCAAATGTATGATAAATAAATCATTCCTGCAAGACCTCGCTTCATTTTGGGAAATCTTTTTTCGCTGGCTGTTCGTTCGGTTTACACGCTGGTTTACACATTTGCATAAAGCCAATGCTGGTTAAACAATAGTGAATTAATTGACAATCTTATATTTGAGTGAAAGAGGACAAACATTGCAATAGGGGTATATTTAAGACCCCTTTGCAAAGTCTGTCCTCGTATCTGTTGAGAAAAACGCGCGGGAAAATTTTCCCCTGCTCTCTCCTTTTAAGAGAGTGTATGTTGCTTTGTTATTAGTTGAAAAAGTAAGGACAAACATTGTCAAACGGTCTAATTATAGACCCCTTGTCAAAGTCTGTCCTCGTATCTTTTATATAAACTGTTCTAAATATTTCTCGTTGAATCCAGCCAGCGGGAATTTGAATACACTCGGTTTGCCCTCTCTTGTCGTATAGTCGAATATGACCGTATCACTCTTTATATGGGCATCAAAGAGATTAAGGGTGTGGTTAGATTTGGGAAATGTTATAAGATTAGATAACGGAAGTACAAAAATGCCTGCCTTTCAATCTTGCGGGTCTAACCGAAAGGAAAATCCTGCTATGTCCTGCCCTCGTTTGCGGAATCAAATTGACATATCCTTTTCAGGGTCGATGTCGAGTTCAAAATAATAAGTGAATTTCAATGGTGTAGGTTCTGCTGTTTTTCGTCCTACGAATAGACAGACATTGCAATCCCGTGCGTAAGTTACGGCTTTGGCAACATAGGAGTACTGAATATCATCGACAGTCTCCGTCTTTGTCTCTCATTCAATATTTGGTGTTTTTCTTTTCATTTTAGCTAAAATTTATAGTGTTAATTATATGTTTGATTATGATATAAATATACGAAAAAAATTTGAAATACTTGTTCTAATTTCTATATTTGTTGACAGAATATATCATTCGTTGTCATTATGAAAAATTTGTATTTAACTATTATCTCCCTTATTGGAGCATTATGTGTGTATGGACAAGATATCGATTCTTTACAAAATGTTATTGTAAAACCTTTAACAGAGATTCAGCGCGATAGCCTGCTAACGAACATAGAGAAAAATGTATACCATATTGCAGATGACGCTTTTTGGAAAAATCGAGTCGGAAGATACAAAGTATACAGAACATCCAATATTTATAATTCTCTAAAATTGAACACTGCAACAGGACGTATAACAGCTCTTCAAATTGGGATAAATAATGATAAAAGTCGCTTCGAATATTCCGTTTGTGATGCTGTTTCTCCTGATTGTACAACCGTTGGCAGATATGAATTGTATCCAACAGGGAATAATTATAACTTTATCCTTATAGATACTATATTGGGTGTGGCATATCAAGTACAATGGAGTACTGAAAAAGACAGTTGTGGCATTTGGCCAATCTGGTAACCATAGGTTTTAAGATTATCAAAGGACAAACTTGTGCAGCGGGTCTATAAGTTAACCCTTTGGCACAAGTCTGTCCTTTGATTGTTATTTAAAATGTACTGCTCCCCCGTATAAAAGCTCTGTATGCTCCTGTCAATCCACGATTCGTTTCTCCTGTTCTCATATTAAAGCGAAGAGAATATCCGTTTATAGGCTTTTCAGAAGACCAATAATAGTCTTCAGCTATTGGATGCGATTCCATATTTTGTATTGCTGTTAAAATAATCGTTTTATTTAAAAAAATCGTTTCCCAAGCATTTAAAGAAAGTAGTCCCCAATTCCCACTTTTTGATGAATAAAAAGTTTGACCCTCGTTTAAAGGTGCATATAATTCATCAGTTGAAATAACTTTTCCTTTTTTTGCATCCTCTTCAAGAGAATAAATAATTCCATCACCCCCTTGAATATGAATGCCATATCCAATCTTTAATAATCCCGATATGTCAGATGGTAGCATATTATCATTACCGCAACAATAAAAATTATCAAGATTAATCAAGGGAGATATGTCTATATCTTTTAGATTATTATTACAGCAATTTATAAATGTTAATTTTTGATTATTAGTTACGTTTAATTCATTCAATTGATTGTCGTAACATTTTAAACTTTTCAATTCTGAACAATTAGATATAAGCAATGTTGGTAATTGATTGCTATGACAGTCTAAATCATTTAGAGATAAACAATTATTGACATCAAGGTTATTCAATTGATTTTCATAGCAATTTATCGTTTGCAATGCAACATTATTGCTTAAATCAAGTGCAGTCAGATTATTTGCAAAACAATCCAATGTCTGCAATGCTCTATTGGTCGATAAATCCAATGCAGAAAGAATATTTGAACTGCAATCAATGTATTTAATTGCATAACATTTATCCGTGTTTAACGATGCTAATTGCGCATTATCCGTGCAATCAAGTGTTATCAGCGTTGGCAACTCACTCAAATCAACGGTTTTCAAATAAGCATTATTTGAAATATCTGCTTTCGTCCATTTAGCATATCCACCGAGAATCAATGATTGCAAAGAGGAATTTTTTACACTAATAGTCGATTGCGACACACAATTAGATGAACTGCTTGTTAAGTAAAGCGCTGTTAAATTTCCACAATTCTTAATATTCAACGATGTTAATAATCGGCATGAATGACAATAGAGTTTTTCAAGTTTTGTATTATTGCTAACATCCAACGCCTTTATAACATTCGATGCACAATTATAATAGGTCAAAGCAGGATTCGTATTTGTGTCTATTACTGTCAAACTATTCGTGTTGCAGTCCAAATAAGATAGATTTTCCAATCCGCCTATTTTTAAATCCACAAGACTGTTTGAGAAGCATTTAACCTCTGTAAGTTGCGTATTTTGTGTCAAATCCAATTCGACCACACTATTATTTGAGCAGTCCAACGTTTTAAGATTGGCAAAATATTCTACGCCTTTTAACGAATAAATGGATTTACCATTACATTTGATAGATGTTATTTTAAGGGCCTCTTTTGTGTCTATTTCTTTGTCGCCGTTAGTATCAAAATTGGCTGTTAAATAGGCTTTGAATAGCGGGTCTTCAAATGTAAGCACATCGGCAACATCACCTTTTTGCACAATAGTTATTGTTTGGGAAACATTCTTATCCGCATTTTGAATCGTGATATACCCAGTACGGGATTGAGAGCCATCGTTTGATGCTATATTGAAATTCAATGTCCGCTCAGTCATTGCACGGGTGCTGACATGAGTAATCCATGTGTCGGTTTCTGGAATTGTGACAAGTAAATCCGTATTGCTTTGTAAAACCACTTGTAAGGTCTGCTGTTCATAGGTCAATTCATAATCCGATTCAGACAGAATAATTGCATCCTTTTGTAGTTGTGTAATCGTTACTTTGCATGAGGTCGTACCATCTACACCAGCCAATGTAATATCGGCAGAACGACCATCATAAGATTCATTTTCAGCAACAGAAAAACGAATATTCTCTCCCTGCGATTGAATGCTCAACCACGTTTTTGCATCTTGTGGAATCTGAATAGTATAATCTATATTGGCTGTAACGGCAACATCCAACAAGCCTCCTGCGGCATTGACTGTATAGGTGTCTTGCACGGTGGTTATGGTATTTCCTACCCCTTTTAACGTAATTGTTTTCATGTAGGAATTATTCTGGGCATCTGTCAGAATAATCAGAATCTTTCCATCACGAATAGGATTAGGTGCGGTAATAGCGATTGTTCCAGTCAATTTTGTTTGCTCCGTAATCTCGACTTTCCAACCTGCCTGCTCAAAGGTTTCGATAGTTACCGTTTCCGAGGAAGAGGTTATCGTATAATTCAGCGTTTTCGTTTCTCCTGCTGAAATATTGATAAGATCGGAAGAATCGAAACGTATAGACAATGCTACACTTTTAGGGATTGTAATAATCGTATCATCGGCTAATGTAAAATAAACATTTTCATCATCTTCTGTTACGCTTTTGAAAATGCTACTGCCATCTTTGCCGTCTGTTCCATCCTTTCCATCTTCTCCTGTAGCCTTGCCTAATTGCGTCCAGTTCGTTCCGTTGTCATAGGAAATCCACCAATAACCCTCTCGGATTTCGAGTTTAGGAGTAACGCCGTCTTTGCCATTCGTTCCATCTTCTCCACCCGAACCGTCTGCACCATCTTTACCGTCCGTGCCCTCTGCTTTAATTTTATTTCCTTTATCATCTTTCAGCCAGTCACCGTTGAGCGTCCAATAATAAACGCCATCCGTGTCTTGTTTTACACCGATGGTAGGTGTTACGCCATCTTTCCCATTAGTTCCATCCTCACCATTAACACCATCTTCTCCGTCTTTACCATCTGTACCATTATAAATCGTAATAGAATTGCTTTTTGCAAAAGTTATCGTATAGCCAATAATTTCACCATCATTAGTTATTGGCGTAACACTCGTTATATAATCGTTATTCTGTAATGCTGTTATGATGGTCTGCAACGATGAAATATTCGTATTCATTTGCTTGCAACGTTCTTCCAATATTGTAAGCCGATTTTCGAGGTCATTCAAATCATTACGCAATGCACTATCATCATACTTGTCGCTACAACCCAATAACAACAAGCCACACATGAGTAAGGATAATGTTTTTTTCATACAATTCGATTTTTAGATACAAGAATCTGATTATAAATCTTAGAACCCCATTATGCTACTAAACGTTTTCCAGCCGTCAGCTGTCTTATATGCCGAAAGACTTTCGGAGGGGACTTTAAGGACACAATTAGGATTCATTTCTCCAAAGGCTTGTTCAGTACATTTTGGAGGTATTACCGCGCCTATTATTATTGATGTCAAATTAGGATTGTTGCTAAAAGTTTTCTTGCCAATTGATTCTAACTGTGTACAAGCAGAGGCATCAAATGTTGTCAACTTATAAAGTTGTGCAAAAGCACTGGATATATCGCTTGATATATATTGTAATTTAGATCCTTTTTCGAAAGATATTGTTGTTAAATTAGAGCATCCCGAAAACATCGGATTATGAAGTCTCTCTATACTTGCAGGAATCTCTATTGTCGTTAAGGATATACATTTGGCAAATGTCCCGTAACTATGCCCCATTGCAAAGCTGTTGGCTCCGCCTTCATTGAGCGAGTTAAGCATTGACGGTTTTTCAAAAGTAATTTGTTGCAAATTTGAACAGCCATAAAATGCAGCAACACCTATTGTTGTTACAATTCTGGAATTTCAATTCTGGACAATGCAATACAATTACTGAATGCACCATGAGGTTCCCAAGAACATGCCCCGCCAATCTCTTTAAGTTTAGAATTTGATTCAAAAGAAACAACTTGTAGTTGAGTGCATTGACAGAATGCTGAGACCCCAATAATTTCGACAGATGCGGGAATCTCGATTGATTTTAATGCGGTGCAATCTGTAAATGCGCCATAATTTATGTGTTCATAATGAGTATCATAACCACCTTTGATTATTTTGAGATTAGAATTTCTCCCAAAAGTAACGCTTGTCAGATTTGTGCAACCTTTAAATGCGGCCGCTTCTATTGTTTCCACATTTGCAGGAATTTCCACAGATGTTAATGCAGAGCAATTAGCAAAAACTCCATAACAATTAATATTATATGAAGTGTATCCGCCTTTTATTATCGTGAGTTTTGAACCTTGTTCAAATTTGAGTTCCGCTAATCTTGAAGAATCTTGAAAAGCCGATTGGTCAATTGTTTCAACATTTGCAGGAATCAGAATCGAGGTTAAAAGGCTATTATAAAACGCTTTTTCTCCAATCGTTATAAGACCTTTCGGCAATATGCATTTTTCTATTTTTGAATTTATAAAGGCTTGAGATGGAATTTCATTAATATTGGAAGCTGAAATATCGAGGTTTCGCAATTGGGGGAGTTGGTTTCGAATTAAATAAAAATCGAGTTCTCCTAATTCGCCTGTAATTGTCAATGATTCTATTTTGGCATAATCATAGTCCACAAGAACTGTTTCCAACATTCCTTTTTGGGAAACATCCACTGTAATATTTAGAAGCTCTTCACCAGCCTGATAAATGATAGCTGTTTCCTTGAATTCTCCATAGTAAAATGTGATTTGTCCCTCTCGCTGTTCTCTGCTTTCATTTTGTGCAACAGTAAATGTCGCTGTACCACCGTAGGTGTCTTTGAACATAACCCATTCTTTACAACTGTCATCAATCCGATATTCAAAGTTAAAAGTTGTTTTAACTTCAATATGAGCTTCACCACCTGTTGCATCCATCTCTATTTTAGATGGAGAAATAATAAGCTCACCATGGCGTTGTGTTATTGTAAGGGTTTCATTTGCAGTCCCGCAAGAACACAAGAATGTCGTGCTCCGTTCTTTCTTTTCATTATTTTCCATTACCATAAAGGTTACCTCGTCCCAGTCTTTACCATCAGATTGGGAGGGCGTACACCACGGAGCGCCACCTGTCAACGTCCAATCACGGCTGCTATAAACATAAATGGATTGCTTTTCTCTGCTAATATCAAAAGATAATTTGTTTTGACTAAGTTCGATGGTATCTTCTTTTGGATTTTGTTTGTCGATTTCAGTTCCACCCTCAGAGCAACCACAAATCATCAGTACAACCAGCGTAAATAAGGCTATTTTTTTCATAATCGTTATTCGAAATGCTAATATTTGCCAATTTGAATATCCACGAAATCCGACCAACCGCCATCCATACTTATTTCGGTTACAGGCAGTCCGAATATGTTGCGCGATTTTGAAATCGTGGTATAATGTTCTTTTAAACGATTTCCATAGATAGCAACCGACCCTATATCTCCTGCTCCATCAGGACAAAACATAAACAGATTTACGGGCTGGCCTTGATTGGATATTTCTATGGTCATACATCCCGAACTCAATAGTTCCGATTTGAGGTTCACCGTTAAATATTGAAATGCAGGACTTGCCTTAATGTTACGATGCAAATTCGTAACGATAGCTTGACTTCGCTCATTGAGCCGACAGGGTGGGAACATAATTCATCATTTATATACATCCAACCCCCAGATGTGATTAGTTAAAAAAGAAAGCGCAGGGCTGCTGACTTATTTTAGTGCGACAGGTCGTAGGAAACCCAATAGATAAAATAAGCAACAACCCCGCGCCTGTATCGTAAAGATACGACGGGAGGGCAATGCCACTTATTCTCTCTATTGTGCTTGGAATTTCCTACGTTCGTCGCACGAGAATAAAGTTACACTTCCGTAATTCAATATGTCTCCTACAAAAGTAGAAAACAATCGTCGGAAATGCAACGGCTTTGCACCTCTTTTTTCGGGGTTGTTGCAGATTCAAATTTCGCTAAAACAAAGTTCCAAAACAAGGGATAAACGGCTGGAAAATAAACTTTGTTTCTTGCAAATTGGGTTAGATGTTTTTGTTATTCAATTTAAGCCGACATATTCCCTCTAATGATGAGTTGCAAAACATTCCAACTCTCAATTATCGAGAATATGCCAGCACGAAAACAAAAATTAGGGGTAGTAAAATCTTATCAAGATTATAATACCCCTAATTTCTGTAATTTACAAGTTTCAATAAATAGAAATACGGATGCAGTTCTATTCTCCTGCAATCTTCTGTATCACGCTGTCCATACAGATTGCCTGTCCGCTCGCTAACCTGCCCCACCAACAGCAACCGTATTCCTCGATGATTACTTGGTTCTCTCGTTTCAGACGTTCGGCCAGCCAGCTGTCAATCAACCACCATTCCATGACATCACCCATGAATGGATAGATATACTCTGCTGGTAGCAAATTCTTATTCAGCATTTCATCCACGACTGCGGTTTGATTCGTCAGTACGCAGTTCTCCACCAATCGCTGTGCAGTCATAGGATTCCTTGTTGTGCGGCTATGTTACGGAGCCATTGATTAGCGAATGTGGTGTGTTCTGCTTGCAAGCGAGGATTCAACGCTATTCCATCTTCCGACCATCTGACGCTGTTCTGCTCGATGCCGCAGTAGTCATTACGATAGTAGTACGGGATGAATTGCTGTGTTTCTTTGTGCAGGGCAAACAACATTTCGGGGTCGCGCATGGCATCGCCGTTCTGCTCTCCATAATGAGCCAGCGAGAAAAAGTTGTACTTGTCGATACGGCCGATCAATTCAACATGGACGGGCATATAAGTACCGTCCGAGTTGTCGATTTTGGTAGTTTGCAAAGCCAACAATGCGCGGAAAATCTCCGCCGCCTTTCTGTCAAGTGTTTTCATATTATAAAACGGTTTTACATTTGACAATGGGGAGGGGGCTTTGATCTGTCTATCTGTTTGTGGGCGGTATATAGACAAAAAACTCCGACATAGTCGGAGTTATTTAGTTTTTATTGGCGGCGGAGGGGGCGGTGCAGATTGTGTATTTAACCCTTTAGTTAACTCCTCATCTTTGGAATCGTATATTTTAATATCATCTATCATAATCAGATTTATTTTATTGGATCAGTTGGCGGCGGGGGAGGTGGTGCACCTTTCGATGTTAAACCTCTTATCTCAACATTTTCTGTGGACTCGTATATTCTGGTTGCTATTATCATACTAGCTATTTTATTACAGGTTTAGGCGGTGGAGGCGGCATGACCGTATTTGTTGTTTGGCCTGCTTTGGGATTTATTATAGTACTCGTCCCTGTAGGTTTGGGAGGAATTGCATTTGATTTATTATTCTGTATCATAGTCTGTTATTTCTTTACGACAGTTGCAGGAGGAAGTGGTGAAACTGTAATATTTGTGGCTAATCCATTCTTTGCCTCTCCAATTCCAACAGAATTTGTTGGAGGTATAGGCGGGATTGGGACAGGAGGCGTTTTACCTTCCATTAATACATTATTTTCCATCGTCTGTATTTATTGATTGTTGAATTTGGCAACTGCTTAATGTATCTTTTTGTATGATTTTTAGCCCATCTATTGTTTTCTCTTTGGATAAAATAGTATGAGTGATGGTTTCTTTTTGTATTTTGCATTGTTCGCCCTTTGTAAAAGCAAGATTCATAAAAACAAATCCTAAAATAAATACAATACCTCCAATCATTAACCAGGCTGTAAGGCGATTGTATTTATTATCTAATTTTTTATTTTTATCATCAATAGTCTTACTTATTTCTTGTATTTTCTTATAGATATTCTCCGCATTATCGGTGTTCATAGCATTCCATAAATAATCGTCAATTTTATGTACATTTCTTTGACAATTTTTTTTAGCCTTTAGATGAGACAATATATTAATAATGATACATGCAGCAAGAGCACCCCATCCAATAGCAAGAATCCACATAAATCTATAATCGATTTTAGGAGCTAACGCAGTAATAAAACTAAATGAAATGGCCATAGCACCCGAAGCTATTTTAAGAACTAACCCTTCGAAAATAGTTTCAGTCTGGTCAATGGTTTTTTGGCAACTCTTTCGTGTATTCTCAAACCATACCCGATATTTTTCTTTCGATTCGGCGTCGTATTTTTCTGTATCTTCCATAGAATTTGCCCATTATGTACAAAATTACAACATTATTTTCAATAAAGAAAGTGATTTTAAAATGAACTCCGACCAGCTGAATGTTAATCGAAGTTTCATTTAATCCTATCTGTCCTCTGCGGCGATCCGTTTCTTCGTAACAATCCTGCTCCTTATAAGAATCACGCAGGCGGTATTTTTGCCGTCGATATTTCGGTAGCATGTATCTATGTCGTATCACTCGGCAAGGTCTGACGCTTTGGCCGTCTGTTTTATCCCCAAATCGTCGTAAATCCGCTGTAATTTCGCCTTTGCGGTTCTTGTCGGAACGGCCGTCTGTTGCGGCAGGTCGCTCTTAATCCGCTGTACGATTTTATAGGCCAATTCGCTTTTGCCGTATTTGAGCAACTCCCGCTTTATTTGCGTTTGGTTGTAATTGAGTTCCTTAACTCTATCTGCCCCTAATTTCTCGTAACTCTCCTTTACAAGCGGGTTGCGCTGTGCTATCAAATCTGCCGAAAATGTGCTTAACGAAAATGTGCTGGTATCGGCCCTTAATTCTGCGTATCTGTCAAACAGTTTCCGAAACGGTATTTTAGCCTTGCCGTTCGTCTCCAACTTGTCAATCCGAAGATTGTATTTTGCTGTGTCGGTTATCTCGTTCCCGTTGCGTTGGTATTCCATAATGAGGTTGCGCCCGTCGGTGTAAATCTCCTGTCAGTTGCGGAAATTCAGCATATCCAGTTTCAGTCGGTTATTGTCCAATGTCATCGTTTTCTTGTTTATATAATCCATATCCGTTTGTATTGTTGATTTCACATCTTCATCCCCTGTGGCATACCATTTCAAAAAACGTTCAGCCTTGTCTATCTCCTTTTCCGTCGATGCCTTGAATTGCGCATAGCTGACATCCCTACCGTATCGGGATTCGGAAAAGATATGCGTTATCTCTTTGTATCGGGTATCTCTGATTCGTCCTGCAATCTGCCGTATCGTGGTCGAAACATCCAATATTGAATGTGTGGCCGTTCCGTCGCTCACGATATAAACCCGTCCAGCCTTATCGAAAAGGTCGCACCCCTCAAAGGCCGTCGAGGTATAGAAATTGATTTTGCAGGGCTGACCGTTGGGTGTACTTATGGGGAAACCCTCTATCTTCTCTTTATTACGGTCGTAACTCTCGCCGCTTTGCGAACACACTATCTTTACTTGGTCGGGTGTCAGTTTTGCATGGCGGATTACCTTGCCGATAAACGTTACGCTGTTCACGAAAAAGTGCAGGTTGAAACCGACTTGTCGTGCTATGGCGCTTCGACATAAAGCCGTAACCGTCGCTAACGGGCTTGTCGCTTTTCATAACCGTACCTGCATCGGGACGGCACTCGGTCATATAATCTTTACTTGGGGGATGCTTTGCAATTCATCCAATAAAAACTCTTGCCCGATTGGCGTTGCCGAAAGATAGGTTTTACTTGCGAAACGGGGTGCTTGTTCCAATAATCCCGTGATTGCATGATTGCGGAATGAATAATCGAACAGCAGACGGTGGTATTCATCCACCAATAGAAATGCCTTGCTGTAAATCTCTGCTCCCACAACATCCGCGACACGTGGGATTGCATCATAAGTAGCCATAATCTTCCAGCAGTCGTGCGTTTTAAGATAGTCGGCAATCTCTTGATTCGTAACACCTCCGTAAACGCCTAAAAGGTCGGGGTGTGCCTGCATCTTGTTTTTGATAAGATTGACCGTCGGTGCGGCAATCAAAGTAGAACGGTCGTTCGTAATGGCAAGGCTTGTTGCCCCGCATCCCGTGATGCCTTTATCCAAAAGGCAGTTTTCGGGTAAACGTTTCCCGATTTCGGGAATCTCTTCGATTCATCGAGCCGTCATAGGGGCTGTAATAATTCTTGGTTCCATAGATTTATAAATTATAGGATAGGATTTCACCCGCATTTTTTCTGTGTGTGAAATATCTTTTATATAAGGGAATTTCATTTCCTGCACAAAAAATATGCGACTATAAGCCAAAGACAAGGACAGCAAATAATGCCGTCCTTATCTTGTCCTATAAACTTATTTTCTATGGAAGCAGAAGAATTTTCCCTATTCTCGGATTTGCTATTACAAATATAATAAAAATCTTTAATAAATACAAGTTTAAGAGCTGGTTGTTCAAAGGAATTTCAGGCGAATTTTCCTATCTTTGTTTAACCGAACGTTACTGCTATGGAGCCGCTTTACGATTATGTTTCCGAGATTGCCAACCGAATGTATCCTACATGGGAGTTCGACGACAGTTGTGGAGAGTATTTTCAAACCGATTCTTTCCGCGGATGGGATTTCGTGCATCAGTTGGAGGACGGGCGGTTGAAAAGCCCCTTTACGAAAGAGCAGTATTTGGAGAACGCTCCGATTATCCGTTCCCTGCGGGCCATGGGTATCGACACCGAGAAATTTTGGATGGCGATACTCTTTGTCTATGATGTGGTACAGGAACGGACGGAAAATGTGCAGCAGGTTCCGACCTCGGTATTCGAGGAGTTTCGGACTTTCGCCAAGTACCTGCAAGAAAATCCCGATGCCAAAATCCGTGCATGGCGAGGGCGCGAGCACGGTGCGACCCTTGAATCCGACCTTGCAAAACGGATGTTGGGCAAGTTGCTTGCTGACAACGTGGCAGAACTCTATGCCAAGTTGTCAAACACCCGTTCTTTCGGATTGGACGGATTTTCGGTGAATCTCAAAAGTTGTTACAAGATTACGCTTGCCGTCAAATGTTTTTTGCCGCTTTTGGAAAAGTTCAAAGAGGAAGATAACCGCAGTACGAATCCCAATAAGGTTTCCTATAACAGAATGCTGTTGATTTCGCGCATCGTCTATTTCTTCGGCTATACGGACAATTCGAAATTCCTTGATAATGACGAGAGTATATAGGGAATCTGGACATCTTACAAGGATAAGGAGTGGACGACGGTAGGCGCGAATTTTAGATAAATCCAATTACATATCGGATGTAAAGGGACGGCATGAGCCGTCCTTTTTTTATTCTGCCGATAAGGGGTAGTAAAAATCATGCACTTTTCTGCTATCCGACAACTATTTATGCCATAATGAGTTATGTATGGTTTTCGTAGTATTCAACATTGAAAACGCAAACACAGGTTCTTTGACATATACTCCGCTTCTCGGTAGGGAGAGAGAATCCGAACCGAAAGGCCGCAGGTCGAATCGCACGGCAGGACGATGACGGGAGTTTGCCCAAGCCATCACCCGACTGCCGCCAGAGCTGGCAAGAGCTCACCAGTCAGACCTAACGCCGAGAAAATGAGATAAATACCTATTTAGTAATATTAGTTTAATTAAAACCTCGCGGGTGGTATGAGGTCAACCCGCACAAATATTTATGAAAAAGACAATTCTTATCTCGGAAAACGGAAATCGCCAGTTCGCCTTTGTAAAAGGCAACCGCCCGACCAACTCCAAAGCGGTGACGGCAAAAATGAAATCCATCGAGGAGTACGGGCTGTTGTCGCCGATTACGGTTGTGGACGGTGAGCAGGTAATCACGTCGGGCGGGCATTTGGTAGACCTGAACGGCAAGGACATTCCCGACAGCCAGTCGGTGAACTATTACGCCGTGCTGGACGGTCAGCACCGATTGATTGCCTATATTAAATTAGGTCTGAATCTGAACGATCTCGTGATTACCGAGCCGCTGAATGTGGATATGTCGATTGCGGCGTTGATTGCCGAAATGAATATCTGCACGACCACGTGGAAAGGAACGGACTATATGGCCGCACCTGCCATGACGCTCTCCAAGACGAACGACGTTTTTGAGTTTGCCGTACAACTCCGCAGCAAGGGGTTCCCGCTGGCAACCATATCCCAATGGTGCACGGGAACAAATTCACTCAAACCCAAAGACTTGGTGAACTGCGTGAAAAGCGGGGAACTGCCTAAAATTCTGCAATCCGAAACATGGTATCAGCGGAGTATCAGATGGTATGAGGCCGCACAGGGGAAGTTCTCGGATTCGTTCCTGTCGAAAAAGTATCTGATCACCTATATCATCATGCAGTATAACAACGCCACAGACCCCGTGGCCTACTGCCATCAGATAGAGCAGGCTTTGAAGAAACTCACACCTGCACAAGCGACGGAAATCATGGAAGCCCGCAAGATAGGGTTAAAATCCCGTGAGCAGGTAGTCGTTGAACTGCTGGAACAATACCTCGGATAGGATGGTCGGAAAGAAAAAGGAGGTCGGATGCCATCAAGGCCGCCGACCTCCCGATTTCTACAATAAGTGTTGCATTGCCGCGTCTATTTGGCTGTTCTCAAAGCTATCCAAGTAAATCTGTGTCGTGGATAGGTCTGAATGCCCCAGCGATTCGGAAATGATTGCAATATTCACTCCCGAACGCTTCAAGACTGTTGCAAACGTATGCCGAGCGACATAGGTAGTCAGATGTTCGATGCCGACCCGTTGTCCGATTTTGCGTAACCAGCGATTCGTGTTCGTCAGCACCTTATGCGTTCGGTCATATCTCTGCTGTTCCGTCCTATGCACACGACGGTCGAGTATCGGAAAAATATAATCTTCATCCGTCTGTCCTTGTCGCTGGTATTTGACAATGATATTCCGCATTTCTTCCGTCAGCAGAAAATTGATAGGTTTGCCCGTTTTCTTGCGAACGTATTGCACCCGACCGTCCCGTACATTCCCGTATTTCAGCAGGGCGATGTCTGCAAAGTTAATCCCTGCTCCGAAATAGCTGAACACGAAAATATCACGCGCCAATCGTTCGGAGGGATAGCCTTGCGACAAATCGAGTGCAATAACCTTGCGCACGTCCTCTTTCGCAATGGCCCGTTTCTTCGTCCGCGTATCGAATTTGCTGACTTTATAGGCATCGAACGGGTAATAATCCCGTTTCACCAACTGCAATTCTACCGCCTTGTTGAACACGCTACGCAACGTCCGAAAGAGTTGGCTGATGGTCGTATCACCGCAACCGCTCGTCCGTAACCAATTCTCGTAACGACGCAACCACACGGCGTCAATGTCGCTGAACGGGATTTGCAACCGCTGCCCCGTGAATTTCAGCAACGATGTACGGGAGTATTTGTAAACGCCTGCATTGCCGAGTTTACCGCCGCGTTTCATGTCGTCAATCAGTTTATCGTACAATTCGACCACCGTAGCGCAACGGACTTGGTTATGAAAATGGGACACGAGCGTTTCCACCGTGTATTCACGTTGCTGGGAGGTCATTTCGACAATCAAATCGTTGTATTCCGCCGTTTTTGCGGCTATCAGCCGTTCGATTTGCTCCTTGTTGGGACAATTCCGTTTGGGCTTGCTTTTCTCGAAATCCCAAAATTTTTCGTGCAGGGAAAGGCCGAGCGAAACGTATTTGCGTTTGCGGTCTTTCGTAACTCGGAGCATTAAAGGAAGCGTTCCGTCTTTGAGAGGTTTGTACTTGTAACAAATGACCTCAATGTTTGCTTTCATGCGTCATTTCGGTTGACACATTGGTTAACACAAACGGGCAAAAAACGTGTAAACCGACCACGGAGGCACACAAAATAAAAACGACCTACATTGCTGTAAGTCGTTGACTTTCAATTGTGGGAGCTGAGGGATTCGAACCCCCGACCCTCTGCTTGTAAGGCAGACGCTCTGAACCAGCTGAGCTAAGCTCCCCTAAAAATGGCTTGGGACTGCAAAGGCAATCTTCCGATCACCCTCCGGACCACCCTTTTACGGACGACCCCTTGCAGGCGTTTTTTGAAAGAACCTTTACGCAACCCTCGCGCATCTGCGCCTGAACAAGGACTTGAACCTAGGACCCCATGATTAACAGTCATGTGCTCTAACCAACTGAGCTATTCAGGCATTTCGAAACGGGTTATCCCGTCGTTTCGGAGTGCAAATATATAGCAATTTTTCATTCCCGCAAAATTATTGCACGATTTTTTCGCAAAAAAAGTATCTTTGCATGTCGCACAAATCATAAAGAAATGATCCCGAAACGCGTTATTTTCCTTATTCTCTTGACACTATGCGCCTTAACGGCCTCGGCGCAGGAACATCTGTCTTTTCGGCCCGATACGTGGGACTTCGGCACTATCCGCGAAACCGACGGCCGCGTCAGCCACACGTTCACGGGTGTCAACCGCGGCGACAGCCCTCTGGTGATCCTCGACGTGGTGACCACCTGCGGCTGCACGGTCCCCGATTTCTCGAAGAAACCGATCCTTCCGGGCGAAAAGACGCAGATCACCGTCACCTACGACCCCGCCAACCGCCCCGGCTCATTCACCAAGGAGCTGTGGGTCTACTCTTCGGAGAAGCGGAAGATCGCCACGCTCACCGTGCAGGGGAGCGTCATCCCGCGGCAGAAAACCGTCGAGGAGCTATACCCCGTCGATGCCGGCGGAGGGCTGCGGCTGGCCTCGACGCTCAACGCCTTCTCCTATATTTATCCGGGGCGGCAGGTGCAGGCGGCGATCGGCTACGCGAACACCTCGAAACGCCCGGTCCGCCTCGAACTGCGGCCCGAAACCACGAGCGGAGCGCTTCGGACCGACTATCCGAAACAGATCGCGCCGGGCGAACGGGGCGAAATCAACTTCGCCTACCTCATCCCCGCCGACAAACCCCGCTACGGGACCGTACGCGACGCGCTGGAGGTCCTGATCGACGGACGGAGCAACGGCACAACGCTCGTCACCCACGGCATCGGCGTCGACCCGCAGCCCGCGGATGCAACACAAAACGCCCCGAAAGCCGATTTTTCGGAAAATATCCTTAAATTTGGACCGGTCAAACATGCGGGACCAGTCCGGAAAAAGCACTTTACGCTTTCGAACGCGGGCGGCGCGGAGCTGATCGTGCGGGCCGTCGAAGGCGAAGGACACGTAGCCACGACACTCGCCCCGGGGCAGAAAATCGCCCCCGGGGATTCGCTGCGCTGCGAAATTCTGCTCGATCCCCGGACGCAGGACTACGGCATCGTGACCGAACACCTCGTGGTGGTGACCAACGACCCCGTGCGGCCCATGCGGCGCATCCGGGTGACGGCAATCATCGAAGAGTGACACACAAACACACAACGGATATAATGTACCCCATTCTTGAAAAAAGACTCCTCGCAGAGGGCATCTGGCTGATGAAGGTCCTCGCACCGCGCGTGGCCCGCTCGGCGCAGCCCGGACAATTCGTCATCGTGCGCGTCGACGAACACGGCGAGCGCATTCCGCTCACGATCTCCGATTTCGACGCTGCGGAGGGCAGCGTGACCATCGTCACGCAGGCCATCGGCGCCTCGACGCGCAAAATCTGCGCACTGAACGAGGGCGATGCCCTCGCCGACTTCGCAGGTCCGCTGGGCCACCCTTCGGAATTCGTCAAAATGCCCGTCGAAGAGCTGCGCCCACGCCGCTACCTCTTCGTGGCGGGCGGCGTGGGCACGGCCCCGGTCTACCCGCAGGTCAAATGGCTCCGGGAACACGGCGTGAAGGCCGACGTCATCATCGGCGCCAAGACACGCGACATGCTGATCTACACCGACGCCATGCGCGCCGTAGCCGAAAACCTCCATATCGCCACCGACGACGGTTCGGAGGGTTTCAAGGGGCTCGTGACGGCGCTGATCGGGGAGCTGATCGAAAAAGAGGGCAGACACTACGACGAATGCGTGGCCATCGGCCCGATGATTATGATGAAGTTCGTGGCCCTCACCACGAAGAAGTACGCGCTGAAAACCACCGTGTCGCTCAATGCGCTGATGGTCGACGGCACGGGCATGTGCGGCGCCTGCCGCGTGACGGTCGGCGGCCGGACGCGCTTCACGTGCGTCGACGGCCCGGAGTTCGACGCCCACGAGGTCGATTTCGACGAGGCGATGCGCCGGCAGGGCATGTACCGCACCCAGGAGCAGCGCGCCGCGGCGATCGAGGCCGAGCGCGAGGCCGGACACGTATGTAAGATCGGATTGGACAAGTAGAAAGGTATTTTAGCGACGGAGACCATGCAGAATATATAATTATCTCCCGCATAGAACTTCCCACTTTTCACCTTTCACCTTTCACTTTTAACCTTTCACCTGCTATCACATGGCAAACAAAATACCCCGCGTGCCGGTGCGCGAACAGGACCCGGCGATCCGTGCGACCAATTTCGAGGAGGTCTGCTACGGCTACGACCTCGAAGAGGCCACACTCGAAGCTTCGCGCTGCCTGCGCTGCAAGAATCCCCGCTGCGTGGCGGCCTGCCCCGTAGGCATCCGCATCCCCGACTTCATCGCCGCCCTGCACGAAGGGCGGTTGCAGGAGGCAGCCGACATCATCTCCGAGGACAGTTCGCTGCCGTCGATCTGCGGCCGCGTCTGCCCGCAGGAGAGCCAGTGCGAAGGCTCGTGCATCCTGGGCATCAAGAGCGAACCGGTCGCCGTGGGCAAGCTCGAACGCTTCGTCGGCGACTGGAAACTCGAACACGGCGCCCCCGTGCA
>ULPX01023243.1_pt1 | contig 18191 bp, 5 predicted proteins | sample 1953911 | NCBI WGS metagenome assembly ULPX01 (sample SAMEA4835640, study PRJEB28245) | human gut metagenome | biome: gut microbiome; material: fecal sample | place: Denmark | collected 2008 | reverse complement strand
CTAGTCCCTGTTGGGGGCTACGCCCCTCAACCCCATTTTCAAAATTATATAGGTTTTTCTACAGTCTGAGAACCACCCCGATTAAAAGGCGGTTTTCCATTTATCCGGTTTTCCTCACAGGCCTTATATATTTCCAGTATCTCCTGCAGTCGTGATAGAAGTAAAACACCCTGCCCTGCGTTTTGTCAAGCTCATAGCCCGACTTTTCATAGTCAAAGTCCTTCATAGCCTGTTCTATCTTTGTTTCAACCGCACTGTTTTCGGTCTGAAAGTCGAACGGTCCGTGTTCAAATACGATATACTCGCCCTCAGGCACGTCCATAATCTGCATCTGCCTTGGTATCTCTCCGCTGTAGTCGGCAGGAAGCCTTACACCGTAAGCCTCAGCCAGCGGAATGCCCCAGCTGCATATTCTTCCCTCAGGCTCGTTTATGTACGCCATGACCTGACCGCTTCCGCTGTTCGCCTCATTACCGCCCATATCGTCGAGCTTGCCCTTGATACTGTCAAGCAGTCCGCATATAGTTGCACAATCCTGTCCGGGAATGTGACTCTGCTTTTCCCAGAAGTCGAAATACCCTATACTCTCGTAGTTTCTGATATGCAGGAATTTATGAGCCGGTATCGTTACGAAATACACCTTAATATCACTGTTTGTCTGTGCCATACCTGTTCCTCCTATGCCTAAAAGATAGCAGTCGAAAGGTCTTATAGCCGTGCGGAGAATTACAGGCACAGGGTGTGAACGGTAAGCGCTCGGAGTAATTCCGTATGCCGCTTTGAATGCCCTTGTGAACGCCTCGTGAGATGTAAAGCCGTAGTCAAGCGCTATGTCAAGTATGCCCTTGTCGGTATCTCTCAGTTCCCTCAGCGCAAAAGCAAGCCTGCGGTATCTCATATAATCCCTGAGCTTCATTCCCGATATTTCGCTGAATTTCCTTGAAACATAGTATTCCGAGTAGCCAAGCGTCTGCGACATCCTGCCGAGCGTCAGCTTTTCGTCCTCACCGCTTTTGATGCATCTGTCAATGTCGTCAACAATATTCTGAATATTCATATACCATTCGTTTATCCCACTCATCTGTTTTCCCCCTTACAGCCTTCTTCCATCTTTTCGACTGTATTCATTTTATCACAAACGAGAAAGCCGAAACTTGATACGGCTTGCCGTCCTGCTTATTCCTCCGGCGTAAAGAACACATTCCCGTCATCGTCTGTCGTAAACACCGTGAAGCCGGTATAGCACACGTTTCCGTAAATATCGTTTATAACAAAGCTGTATCTGTAGTCGCCTGCAGGCAGATTGACAAACTCTATCATATTGTCGCCGCTGTAGGTGCATTCATCGCCCTCCGCCTTGCCTGCAAAGTTACCCTCGCTGTCGTAAGTATTGAATATCGGCACTATGACATCGCCCTCTTTAAGCGGAACAACGCTTCTTGCCGACTCGCCGTTTTCGTTTACGCCGTCCCATGTTCCTAGCGCCGTTATGTCATACGCATTGCCGTCCTGCGTCATAGCTATACGCAGATTTGTTTCCTTGCCGTTGAGCTTTATAGGTGATGTGTAAACCGAGCTGTTTCCGTTCTTCTCCACTATGAACATAGGGATAAGATTATTCTCAATCATATACCACTGCCCGCTGAAATTATCCTCGACCAGTCCTGATGAGAAATCGACCTTTGTACTCTGGTCAACGCCGAATTCGATAAGCTCCCCCGTTTCCTCGTCAACACGGTAAACCGAGCAGTTTACGCTCGCAAGGTTGTTTATAGTATCGTCCGTAACATTGAAGTAGAACGTTCCCTCATCGTCAAGCACAGGTCCGACATCTATCTGCACACTGCTCTTATCACCGCAGAAGCCCATGTTGTCGGTCTTGTTGTTGTAATGCTCCCAGTTGCTCTCATAGTCGGAATAATCCCCGTCGCTCCAGTACACCGCACCGTCCGCAAGCCATGTTTTTTCACCGCTGTACCCGTCCGTACTGCCGTTTTGTGCGCCGTATGCGATTCTGTCAACAAACGTCATATAGTACGGACTTACGCACACCTTGCCGAATGTGGCAAGCTCGGTAGAGCCTGAAACACCGAACGGATAGTAGGTCGAAAGTCCCGTTGAGCCGTCCTTGTCCTCGCCGTAGATGTTATACACTACCGCCTTTTCAAGCGCCGACATGACCTTGTCCGCCTTGTCGCCCGATACCGTAGCCGCTATCATAGAGCCGAGATCCACCATATTGGTATATCCCTCTGTATCGTTGTTACTGCCGTATGCTCTTACGGTATAGATGCTTCTTACCGCATTCGCAAGCAGTGCAGGGTCAGAAGAAATATCGTTCATTTCCTCAGCGGCGTCATTCACCGCCTTTACAAGCTCGTCTATTCGGCTGAGATCCGTTATCGAAAGCGTAGCCTCGCCGCCTGCGCCGATAGCCTCGCACGATGCCATAAAGCTGTCAGCGACCGTCTTTCCGAGTTCGGCTGTATCCGCTGTCGGATTACTTTCCATAAAGCCTGCTATCTCGGTATAATCCCAGCCGTATCCCGGCTCCGTTTCCTCAGACGCAAACATATAGTCAGCGTGCGGAACAAGCATATTCGCCGTTTCGACCGTTGCCATAAGGCAAGCGTCAAAGCCGATGAACGCAAACTTATCCGTCATCTTGTCATATACAGATGTAAGCGCAGTGTCTATCTCCTCAAGCGACAGCGAATCGTTCTCGTTAAGCTCGTCGAAGCACACGCCGCTTATACTTCCTCCGCCGTGGTTCCAGAAGATAAGCCCCATTTTAGCCGCCGCATAGTTTTCTATACCCCAGCTGAGAAAATCGACAAGCACGTCCTCCTTGCCCATATTGACAGATTCTTTTTCTTCGACAAGGCTTATTTCTCCGCCCGTTACAACATAACGCTGTGTCTTTTCGGCAGAGATGCCGTATGTATCAGCCCACGCTCCCGCACCGCCCGTCTGAATGACGAACTTCACGTTCTCGCTTTTTGACCCTGCGATCATTTCCTCAATGTCGCCGCTTGCAAGCCCGTTCTCGCTTTCAAGGTCGCTTCCGCACATATAAACGAATACCGTCTGTGTGCCGTCCTCGCCCATAGGCTTTTCGGCTTCATGCTGTTTTCTCGTAATGCTTATCCCGTCCGAACCGCTGAACGTCAGCTTTGACGCACGACTGCCCGTAACATTCCCCTCATATTTATTATCACTGCCTTCGCTGCTTTCCGAATTGCCGCCGTCACTCGTCTGCCTGTTGTCGCTTGCCGTGCTGTCGGAAATCTCCTCCTCATCGTCAAGACAACCGCTTGAAAGCACAGCCGTTGCAAGTACCGATACCGCAAGCAGTGTCCGTAATATCTTTTCGCTTGTTTTTCTCATAAGCACTCCTTTTCTCTTAGCTAGCCGTAATTATAACCATATTCTCACATATTAATTATAATCGTTTTTCACAGCAATTGCAATAAAAAGGCACAAAAGGCATTTATTCGGCTGAAAACGGTAATTCTCCTCCCAAGCCGCCCTAAACTTCCAAAACCGCACTATCCCTCTCACTTTTCGTAATGCTAACATCTGTATTCTCCGATATGATTCTGTATCCGCACTATCCCACCCACTTTTCGTAGGGCGAGGGGCTTGCCCCTCCCGTTGCACCGTAGTTATTGATTTTCTCAGCGTTTTTAATCTATCAATCATCAATAGCGGATTGCATCAAATTTTCATTTTTATATAATAACTTGATTTTTGATAATTGCAATGGTGTTTCGGGAGGTGCAAGCAAGGCAAGGATGCCTTAAGTGTGTGCCCAAAGTTTCGCACGGATGCGAAACCAAAAAGCACACACAGACACTCACCCTACGAATATTCCTACAATTCATCACAACCGCATATAAACTGCAAACACCAAACTTGGCTTATAAACACTTTGCCGGTTTCGCAAAATGTAGCAAATCGCCAACATTCTTGGCTCCCTTGCCAAAGGGAGCTGGATTGCGACAAGACTTTTTCTTATTATAAATTGCAACATTCTGCGATTTAATCAACGTTAATATCCGCTCAACCCTATCTGTCGCAAGACTGAGGGATCGTTCGCAACCACTGCCCCACACCAACCCTTCCAAAACCTCAACCACCAAAGTAAGTCCTAACTAACCTAATTTTTACAAAAAAATTTTCAAAAACCTCTTGACAAACGCCGAAGTATCGGTTATAATAAAATCAACAAATCAGTAAACGTTACTGATTTCGCTAAAAACAATAAGAAAATAATGATTTTATCACTATGAAAGGATAGGTAATTTACTATGAAAAAGTGGGTATGTCCGGTATGCGGTTACGTTCATGAGGGAGATACACCTCCCGAGTTCTGCCCCCAGTGCAAGGTTCCCGGCAGCAAATTCATAGAGCTTAAGGAAAGCGAAAAGCTTGTATTTGCAGACGAGCACAAGGTAGGCATTGCAAAGGCAGTTGAGGATGAAGAGATCATCGCAGGTTTAAAGGCTAACTTTGAGGGCGAATGCACAGAGGTAGGTATGTATCTTGCTATGGCAAGAGCCGCTCACAGAGAAGGTTACCCCGAGGTAGGCCTTTACTACGAAAAGGCAGCTTGGGAAGAGGCTGAACACGCTGCAAAGTTCGCAGAGCTTTTAGGCGATGTTGTAAGTGCATCGACTAAGGAAAACCTTGAAAAGAGAGTTGCCGCAGAGCACGGCGCTACACAGGGCAAGCTTGACCTCGCAAAGAGAGCAAAGCAGTTGAATCTTGATGCTATCCACGACACAGTTCACGAGATGGCTAAGGACGAAGCCCGTCACGGCAAGGCTTTCGAGGGTCTGCTGAACAGATACTTCAAGTAAGCCGCACCGGATTCGCCTTTTCAAAATTCTGCTTACCGCAGGACAGCGAAACAGCGGCATCATAAAAAGCAATAAACAAACTACAGCCGTAAGCACCCTCGCTTACGGCTGTTTCATATTATCCAAAATCGCTTTACCTGCATATTTTGTCGTTGCAGAACGAAACCCACGCACCGAAATGCGTGGGTTTCTTGCACATATCAAACGTTTACCTTAACAAAAATCACTTTCTCCTTTTTTTCGTGATTATTAAAGTACCCGTAGCAAGAATTGCAACGTCCACAACTATTGCAATGCCTTCAGCACCGGTATTTGCGTTGTCCTTAGAAGGATCGTCCGTTATCGTCGAAGACGTTGTAGATACATTGAGATAAATATAATCGCTGTAATTATCGCCGCTGTACGCTCTTATCCTGACTTTGTACACACTGTCTGCATTAAGACCGTCCAGTGTCAGAGATACATTTTCATTTCCCTCAATCCTCTTTGACTTCCACTCATTGTCGATATACCATTCTACAATATAACCGTCTGCATCGGCATATCTGTCCCATTTAAGAGTTACTGTAGTATCTGTTGCAGAGTCTTTTTTAAAGCCCTCCGCCGCAGGCATCTCAAGTATATCGGTAAAGTTGCTCTTATATGAGCTTCCGCATAAACGGCACTTATAAAGCGTATATCCCTTTTCGGAATATGTCGGATCTACCGTGCTTGTATCGTACTTATGTCCTGTTGCCGCAATAACCTTTGTTTCCTTATGATTGCATACTGTACACACTGCAGTCTGTTCTCCGTCAGTCAGACAACCGGCTTTCTTTGTTACCTTCCATTCACCGAATTGGTGACCCTTGGCTTTGATAGTCTGCGTTTGTTTATAGTCACATTCGGTGCAGTGTCTTTCCTTATAACCGTTTTCGGTGCAATTTGCATCTGTGCCTTTCCACTGTGTAAACTTGTGTCCGAAATTGCCATACTCAAAAACAGCCTCATCGTCTGTACCCTTGCTTGACAGTCCGCATTCTGCGCAGGAAGTATAGTATACCGCCTTTGCAGTGCAGGTTGCCGCAGATTTAAGATACTTGTCACTTGCCGTCTTAGCCGTAAATGCGTGGGCTGTCATTTCGCCGTATTCAGCACCGCAGTCCTCGCATATTGCCTTTGCCGTGCAAGTAGCCTTGCCGCCGTGACAATCCTTTGTTTCGGTGTGTGTACTGTCGTTAGCGCAAACTCTTGTATGAGTTCCGTCACCGTTAGATACCCACTCACCGTACTTGTGTCCGAGTGCATCTCCGTACTCGAACGTTGCCTCATCAGCTGTACCCTTGCTTGACTGTCCGCATTCTGTGCAGGAAGTATAGTATACAGCCTTTGCAGTGCAGGTAGCCGCTGATTTAAGATACTCATACGCTTTTATATGCGCATAGCTGTGCGGCTTCATTTCGCCATACTCCGCACCGCATATTTCACACTTTGCCTTTTCGGTGCAGGTAGCCTCTCCTCCGGAATGCTCACATTCGGTTATCGTAGCCGTTACAACGTCCGACTTCATCGAAACTCCCGCAGTTGCAGCATTGCTGTAGGTAAGACGGCAGTAGTACCTGCCCGTTGTGAGATTTTCGAGCGACAGCTTTCTGTCTGTAGCGCCCTCTATCACTGTTTCGTAGCCGTTTTCATCAATGGCGATCCACTGATAAGCAACTTTTGCGTCGACCTCGCCTGAATACCACGGCACTGCACTTATTTGAAGTGACGGTATACCGTCGGGATAATAACCGTTGGTGTAATATACAGTATCAATCGGCTTGATTATCTGCATCGGACATAACCGTACCGTAAGTCCGTTTGTCGATGATGCCGTTGCCTTATTAAGACTGTATATATCTATCCACTCTTTTGTTCCTCTGTCCTGTACCCAGAAGCCGGGATCGATATAATCGGCTATCACCTTATTCGGGGCATTAGTTATGATTTCGGCAAACCCACCTGACGAAATGGATACATTACCGCCGTTTATAGTAAGGCAATTTATATTGTTTGCGGCCATTGTAACATTTCCGCCGTTTATGGTCACATTGCTGCCTGTTGCAAGCCCGTCAAATGTGACATCACCGCCCTGCACTATGAATGCGTCTTGATTCTCAAACGCTGTCACCGCACAACGTCCCGTAACCGTCAGCTTTGCCTTGCCGTTTATGATGATCGGACGTGAGAACGCTGTACGAACTGCGTACTTGAGCGTGAAGTTACCTTCGGTTATGATTAACTGACCGCCGTATCCGTTCTTGTTATAAAGCGGATATAAGGTACAGCCCTCGTTTTCGCTCTTCTGAGCGTCTTTCGCAGCCTCGTCAAGATTGTTATAATACCTGACATCGTCGCCCTTTGTTATCTTTGCATTGAACTTACTCTCGCATATCTCGCAATATGTCGGCTCAGTAATGTTGCCTCCGTTTTCCTCAACCGCTGTAGGATCGACCACCTGAGAATGATCACAGTCAACAAGGTCTATGCTTACAGTGTTCGACTTTATTTCATAGCCGTCATCGGTAGTAACTACGAAGTATATCTTGGCAGCAACGCTGTTGCCCGCCTTATCAATTATTTCGTCTGCCGACAATTTAGCGTCCTTTACAAGTGCGCTTAAGCTGCTATAAATTATATCTCCGCTTACATAGGAGTTTATACCGTATCTCTTACTTACATACGAGTCGTTCAGGTTCGAGCCGTGAGCAAGAGCAAGGTTGAACTTCAGCGTGGGGTTTGCGTTGCTGTTGCGATACAGCTTGTTTATTTCTGTGCTAAGCGTTGCTTGTACTATCGGTGCCTTAGCAACGGTAACACCGCTTGCTTCCGACACCTCACGTTCTTTAAGCGTCAGCCATGCACCGCCCTCTGTTTTCTTATACGCATAGCCGTTGCCGAGAATATCTGTTATCTTGCCATCTTTTACCGTAATGTTATCATATTGTCCGCCGCTGAGCTTAACATCTCCGCCGTTTACGGTGAGATATGCGATTCTTGTGGCTTCTTCGGCAGTCAACCTGGAGCCCGGCTCGGCAATTACAGCGAAAATATTGGCGTTGCCTCTAAGTGTCAGCTTACCGCCATCGGCGACCTTTACTGTATTATACAAGATGGCGTTATCGCCATTTGCAATAAGTGTAACATCACCTGTAACAGGGAGGTAGTCTGTATCATAAGCGGAAGACATCAGCATTGTTATTGTTGCACTTGCAACGCTGTTTGCCTTGGCAAACGCCTTTCCCAGATCTTCCTTAACAAAATATTCTGTCTTTTCCGCTCCGTTCTCGGTATAGCTTACGCTTGCAGCGATCAATGAATTGCAGTATATGCAACGGTTATCTCTGCCCACACCGTCCGGGTGGTCGCATCTTATTATTCTTACGTTATCGAAGTTTGACGAAGCGTTTGCTTTCAGATCGCTGTACAGCTGAGAATCGACACGGCTGCCGCTCGCTAAAATTTGATAAAGATAAATTTCACTTGAGCAGTCTATATTAGCGATATTAGCATTCGTGATACTTGCCAGCTGTTTAAGCAGAACACCGTCTTCTAAAATCAGCGTGTCAATTTTCAGCGTTTCAACATAGGAGGAGAAGTATGTGGCATTTAATTTCACATTCTGGCAAACTACGCTGACCTCTCCCGAGAAAGTAACAGTGCCGCCGTCCATGCTAAATCCATTTTCAACCCCTAAAGTACACTTACTGTCACTGCGTATAGTGATTTGGGTTCCGGATCCGTTAAAGCTATTGAAATAGACACCAAAGCCGTTCATATCGACAGTAAGTTTTCCGCCGTTTACGTTAATGTCAGTATTTCTATCGAAGAAATCTCTGAGCATTTTCAGCGTACAGCCCTTGTTTTCGTTCTTTGCCGCAAACTCAAACGCTTCCGTAAGTTTTGTAAAGTATTTTACCGTTGTTCCGGTCTCACTCTTTACAGTGACTGCAGCATACATCTTTGCATTGCACTCGTTGCATACACCTTCCGCATTGATCTCACTGTGTGCACACTGATAACCGCAGCCGCACCTTCCTGTTTCGTCATACTCATGCTTGCTGTGGTCGATTACCGTAAGTGACATATCGCTTTCCGAAACCTTGCTTGCGTCAAACAGCTTTCCGTCGCTTGTCGCAAACGCCTTGTTCTCGCCGAGCAGATCTTTCAGTGCCTTGCCCTCTGCGCTTACATCTATGCTGCTGAATGTACCGCTGTTTATAGTGACCGTACCTCCGCTGACGCTCAGCTTATTATAAGTACCGCCGTTTATAACAGTCTTGCCGCCGCTTACGCTGATACTGTCATCGTTGATAGTTATGTCATCAAACGTTACCGTGCCGCCCGTTACAGCTATGAGATATCCCACCGAGCTTCCCGGATACTTCGATAATGTACAGCCGTCATCTCCCGTGATCTTGACATTTCCGCCGCTTACTTTGATCACAGCAGATGCACTTCCCGTTTTCTTGAATAAAACGGTAAAGCTGCCCTGTGTGATCTCACAGTCTCTGTTCACACCTCTGTATAATTCTAATGTACAGCCGTTGTTCTCCTCAAGCTGTGCCGCTTCAAATGCTTCGGGCACATTGTCGGTATAGCATGCCTTGTCGCCGTTTGTTTTAACAAGTATCGCATTTATGCTGGCATCACATAACGAACAACGATAGTAATCATACTCGTCTGTCGTTAATGCGTCATACGGATGCGTACAGGTCGCTATTTCAAATTCGACATCATCGGTCACATATTCGTATCCGTTTAACTTGATAACAAGATGTGCCTTTACAGTGCCGTCAGTATCGGAAATTTCATCTGCATTTGCAAACGTATATGAATTTCCGACGAAGTCGAGCTCTCTTATTAAGGTATCGCCTACATATAAACCGACTGTGACCTTATTGGCATCGCTTATCGTGTATCCGTCGCTTGTATTAACATTGAAGTTAAATAAGATCTGCCGTGCACCTCCGCCGTTGCGGTACAGTACAGTCTTATCTACTGTCGCCGTTGCGCTCTTTATCGGCGCTTCCTTTACTTCTACATTAGTTATATCCTGCTTTTCACGCTCTGCAATAGTAGACCAGATGCCGGAATCGATAATACTCCTATAGGCATAGCCGTCCGCAAGAAGCTGTCCTACGTTTCTGCCTTCGCCTGAAACCTGTAAGCTGTAGAATTGACCGCCTTTAATTACAGCGTTACCGCCGTCTTTAATTATGAAGTCAGAGAAAGTACCACCGTTGATTTCCGCATTGCTGCCGTTGCGAACGGCAACACGTTTTATTAAGCCACTGCCGTTAACGGTCAGCTTACCGCTCGTTACTTCTATGGAATACCATACATCAGTACCGGGTTGTGAGAGCCTTTTACCGTTAAGTTCAAGCGTAACATTGCCTGTAACAGCTATCGTATCTGTAATATCGTCCGTGATGTTCTTCTGCAGCGTTACAGTAGCCGTACCTATCTCATTAGCCTTGTCAAAAGCGTCATAAATATCGCTGAACAGATCCGTATTTTCGCTTCCGCCGTCCGTATAGCTTACAGTTGCAACGATTTCCTCATTGCAGTAAGGACAGGGATTTCCGTCAAGCACATAACTGCCGCTTCCGTCCTTATGAACGCACTTATCAACAAAAATTCTATCGGTTTTGGTCATGGTCTGAATAGCTTCGTATGTGTAAACAGTAATGCCATTCATACTATTACCGAAAACTACGCTTCCACTCGCAATTGCCATACCTAAAGTATAACCGCTGTCTGTTTTGCAAGTGGTGCTGCCGAACTCGCCGGTTACGATAGAGATGCTACCGGACCCGTTGATATTCACGCTTAAAGAATCGGCTGTAACATAATTGATGACCGTGTCTCCGCCGTTAGCTTTCAGTGCATCAATATTTGCACCGTTTACAACAGTCTTTCCGCCATTTATTGACAGTTCTTTAATATAACTCTCGGCACTGTTTACTGCAAGCGCACCGCTTGATATTGTTACACTTCCCAGCTTGATTTTACCGTCAATTGTAACCTCAGCGTCAGCTCCGTTTACTTTGATTGTGCTTCGCAGATTTTCTACATCGGCTTGTTTTACCGAAGAAGTGAAAGTCACGTCTCCGCCTTTGACATCGGAATTATAGTATACCTCTTTACCGTTAAAGTCAACAGTAAACTTGCCGCCCGTCATGGTAATGGACGTATTAGAAGTAGATACTCCTTCAGAAATCAGCTTTACAGTGCTGCCCTCGTTCTCCTGTGCCAGCTTTATGGCACTTTCTATATCCGCATAGCCTAACGGCTCACCGTCAGCCTTTATTACCTGAGCTCCTATCAATAAATCACATATACCGCAGAATACCCCTCCGTCGTTGTTTTTCTCGGTAAAGCTATCCTCCGGGTGCGAGCAGGTTGCAAGTGTAAGCTTAAGCACATTCGACTTATATTCGTATCCGTCACACTTCAGTACAGTGTAATATTCAACCTCACCGTCTTCCGTTATAATATCACCGATTTCATAACCGAATACCGTATACCAGTTATCAGAAAACTCAGAATCTTTACTGTGATTATTGCCGTTTACATAGTCCGAATAGGTTATCTGCTTTGAAGTGTCCGCCAATTCGTATGTAATATTGACGTCTAAATTTTTCGCTCCGTTACGGTATACAACAGGCGTTCCTCCGCCGTACCACGCAATACTTGCACTCTTTATCGGCGCTTCTTCTACGGATAACGCTCCTATAGAACCGCCCAAATAGCTATCTTTTTCACGCTCATCAATCGAAAGCCAAGTGCCGTCAGCATTTTTATACGCATAACCGTCTGCCAGTACAGATTCGATTGCCTTGCCGTTGTACATAAACAAATACTTGAATTTACCGCCGCTGACCTCTGCTTTACCCGTACCATAAACGGATAAGCAGTCTATTATACCATCCAGGATTACCACTTCACTGTCTGAAAGGGCATACACATCGTAGTATTCGCCGTTTGTAATGGTTAATTTCGAGTCCGGCTTAGCTTCAATTGCGCTCCATACTTTACCGTTTCCATTCACGGTAAGCGTGCTGCCACAAATATTTATTTTATTTGCTTTATCCGTAGCACCCAATGTTTTGCCGTTCAGTGCAAGCGTTACATTGCCCGTAACATTTATTTCATGTGCAATTTCACTGTCTGCAATATCCCTGCACAGCGTTATAGTAGCCGTACCTATCTCATTAGCCTTGGCAAAAGCGTCATAAATATCGCTGAACAGCTCTGTCTTTGCACTTCCGTCAACCGTATAGCTTACGCTTGCGGCAAACTCAGAGTTACAGTATTTGCATATACCGCCCTCATTAAAGGCATAACTGCCGTCCTCATTCTTATGCTCGCACTTGGTAAACAGATAATAGCTTACAGTATTGTTTTCGGAGTCAAAATTATTTTTTTCGGCTATATCGCTGTATAATAAAGCCGTTGCTGTTTTCTCCGCAGTCGGATCTGTCGGATTGTCGTAGCTTATCACACGCACACCGCTTGCGATTACGTCCTTTAATTTAAGCTGTCCGAGATAGACATTGCCGTAAGTACCGCCGCCTATAGTAAGCTTTACATCAGTTGCGTCTTCGCTTACAAATAAATTATCAGCACCCACATAACTGTCAGCATTGACACCTTCGCTGACAGTTACGGTACCGCCTGATATAGCAATACTATCAAATCCGGCGCTTGAGCCCTCAGGTAATGTAAGAGATCCGCTCTTCACATAAACCTTGCACCTGATGAACATATCGCCTTCAGCAATAACATCCGCACCGTCAATAGTTATTTTCCCTGCGTAAGGACCGAGGACATAATTATTATTCGTTGTGGCAGTGGCAATCGTAAACTTACCGTTTGACAGCGTAACCTCACTATTGATCTTACCGCTTGTTACAAGAGTGAAAACACAGCCCTTGTTTTCAGCCTTATCGGCATATAATAAGCCTTCTTCAATGCTGTCAAAATACTCGTCAGTAGTACCGTCGGCTGATGTCACCTTTGCATAAAGCACAGCACCGCACGCACACTTTGTCTCTGTTTCGGTGTATGTATGAGTATGCTTTACAACTGTGACATTTCTAATTCCTTCGCTGAGTGTCACCGCACTGCCGTCAACTATACTTTCGGGGAGATGTGTGACACTGTTTAAGATCGCAAACGCATAACCCTTTGCAAGCAGATCGTTTACAGGTGTGCGGTTGCTTTCCTCGCCGCAGATGGTGTTGTACCTTCCGCCGTATAAAGCTACACCGCTTGCGTTTGAAATGTAAACATTTCCAAATACGCCGCCGTATATTTCGACACACTTAGCACTGTTAATGACTAAATTGAGTACATCTGCGGCTGAACTGCCGCCGTCTGCAGTACCGTTTATAAGCGTACCGCCGTTTACACTAAAAGGTGCGTCTATGCATCCGTAGTAGGTGCTTTTCCTGCTGTCCTTAAGGTACAGCACACCACCGTTATTTACACTTATATCCGCCTCTCCGCCGAGTGAATATCCGTTCACATCGACAGTAACCGTTGCCTGACCGATTTCTACGCTCTGTGTGATCTCGCAGTGCTTATACAATGTCAGCGTACAACCGTTGTTTTCCGCCGATAATGCCGCAGTAAAAGCGTCGTCTATATTATCGAAATACTTCGCTGTTCCCACGCCCGAAATGCCCGCAGTAAGCTGATATTTGCAGGTAGAGCATACACCTGTTTTGCTGTCAACATCCGTATGACCGCACCGCTTACCGCAAATCGTACACTTGCCCGTTGTGCTGTCGTAACTGTGATCTTCATGTGATGTTACAAAAACAGTTGCAAGACCGTCTTTCAACAGTGTTTTTGAGCCGTCTATCGGCTCAGCATTGGGATACTTCATAAACATACGGTTCTCAGCCAACAAAGTCAGTATTTCTGCGTTTGCTCTGTCCCCGCCGCCGTTATAGCATATTTTTTTGAAAGTTCCGCCGTGAAGAATTACGTTACTGCTTGCATCGTTTATATTGAGTGTTATGCCGATTGAATAATAGCAGTCAAATGTACCTGCACCTACCGACACAGTTCCCATAGCGCCGCAGTTTTCGTCAAATGTCAGCTTACCGCCGTCCTCTACATCGAAATCGCCATAAAAACTATTATTTTTTTTCGATCCCGTAACGGTTATATCTCCCGAAACAGTTAACGTACCTACATTGGCTTTCTCAGCGATCCACAGCGTGAACTTACCGCTGAGTGTTGTATAGCTGCCTGTATAATTCTTGTATACTCTTAATGTACAGCCGGTGTTTGCGTCACTGTCAGCCGCTTGAAAAGCCGCTCCCATCTCATTTTCTTCATGAACAGAAGCTACAGCCCCGTCCTTTACGATAACAGCCGCATACTGATATTCACACTCTGTACACTTACCCGTGTCAATGTCAACATCGCTGTGAGGGCATACATATCCACAGTCGCACTTGCCGTCAACATAGGTATGGCTGTGGTCTTTGACTGTCAGCGTTTCACTGCTTGATATTTCCTTAACGCTTGCATTGAAAAGAGTTCCGTCAGCCTTGAAGAAAGCCTTACCCTCGCCGAGCATATCATATAATGTCTTGCTGTCCCTTGCGTAAAGTCCGGCAGTATATGTACCGTCTTTCAGTATAACCGTACTCGAATCATATACATAGATCGAAGTGTCTAAAACTACATCGCCGTCTATTATAAGCGTACCGCCGGCGTATGAAGCGTCGTTTGTCGGATATACATTACAACCGAGCATAACCGGATTGCCGCTGTTTTTGATTGTAAGCTTTCCGTTTTTGCAAGGAGTAATACTCCGGATATTTAATCTGCGTCCGTTTAAGTCAATTGTAAGTTCTCCGTATAAGTCATACTGAGCGCTTGGTTTAGAATAATCCTTAAACAGCTTTACTGTACCGCTTCCGTTGTATTCATTCAGTAAAGAGTCAAGCTCATCGGTATCTACATACTTTAAGCTTCCGTTCTTGTCTGTATAGAGTGCGACAGACACAACCGCACCGCAGATTGAACAGATGCCGGTGTCCGTGTTTATATCACCGCCATGCTCGCAGGGCTTTCCGCACTCCTCGCACTTGCCTGTTCCACTGCCGTATTTGTGGTCAGCGTCAGTATGCTCAACAACAGTAAGCGCAACGGAATAACCCATACTTCCATATTCTTTATAAAGATCAAGATAATTGCCGTTATCTTCACGTTGCAGTGCCTGCCGGGTAACATCAAGAAGATTGCCTAATTTCAGAGCGCCGGAATTGTTTTGGCGATGATATGTCAGCCCACCTAACTTCATTCCCGTAGCAAGCTTTACAGATGTCGTTGTAGTTCCGTCATCAGCCACTGATGCTATCACAGTCAACTGCTCTGTAGTTACTTTTGCGCCATCGTTTACAGCAAGCCGTGCACTGTCCTCAACAAAAATTGTATTAAATTCTACATTTGCTTCGCTGTCAATTATGAATGATCCGCCTTTGCAAACATACACCTGGTCAACATAACTGCCCGCTGTGCCGGTTAATGTAAGCGTGACGTCTTTGTTGACCCCAAGTTTGTTGACCCCAAGCTTGATATTGTTCAGCTTGTGACCGTTAAGGTCGATCATAACATTGTGTTTTACATCTATAGTATCTAAAGTTGCAGTTGCCGATGCATCGCCGATATCCTGATAGATCTTAACATAGTTTCCGGTATCGGCAGTAACACTGTTAAGGCAGTCTGCGAGCGTGTCATAGCCTGTCGGCGCACTGCCGTCTGTGCTGATTGTAGCAACAAACTGATGCTCACACTTGTTACACTTACCCGTGCCAATGTCAATATCGCTGTGATCACATAACGCTCCGCAGTTTGTGCATTTACCGTCGGAATAACCGTTTTCATGTGCACATTCTTTATATGTAAATGTAAATTTTTCTGTAACAGTTTCTGTGCTGTCACCGTCTGAATAGGTTATATCGCAATACAGAACATAATTTCCGGCAGGAATATTATCCGCAAGCTTGAATTCGCCGTTGCTTCCGGATACTGCCGCACCGAGCTCATCTGCACTGTATGCACTGTTCGTACTGTACCAGTTATAGCTTATGCTTTCACTGTCAACCGTATAGGTGCTTACAAGCTTGTAATTGTCCTTCTCTTCCTGCGAAGTGTTTGTATAGAAAACCGTTCTGTTTGTGTTGTCACCCTGTGTAACCTTGTTGAAACGGTTTGCATTCGACTTTACCTGAACGGTATTGGATACAATATCTCCGCACTTTATTGTAAGAGTATTATCAGTGTCGTATGTAACCGAAAACTCGGTATCGCAGACCATGCACACCCAGCCGTAATCGGTCTTGATTATGCTTGCTGATAAATCGGGTTCATCGCCGCCGAAATAGCCTCTTGCGTCTGCAAACTCTTCATCGCTCATATTCTTCAGAGTAATATCAAAGTAAACCGTACCCTTGAGCTTGGTATCAGTCATGCCTTCAATTATTTCATACTCTTCCGTCTTGAATATTCCTGTCTGCTTTCCGAGTATTATACGGGGAGAAGTATCAGGCTTTATAACTACCGTCTTAGCGTCTGCTCCGCCAATCTCATAATAGCCGCTGTTATACTTGACCTCGCCTGTCACAGCACTTTCCGAAGCCTTGAACTCGGTCGAGCCCTTTATTACAAATTCATTCTCGTCTATTGTCGGTACAGTTTGACCGATAGCGTATGAACCGCCCGTAGTATATACCGAGCCTGTACCGCTCATTATAAGGTTTACTTTGTAAATGCCATACTTAGTACCGTAAGCAGTGACCTTACCGCCGCTTATTTCGGCATCCATTCCGTCGCCGTTGTTTCCGCTGTAGTATATTCCGACTCTTGCTGCATTGCTTTCAGGCACAGTAATACTGCCGTTTCCGCTGACGGAAATTTTGTCACCGAAATTACTGTTAAGCAATATTGCGCTGTTATTGGCAGATTCATCTTCTACAGCACTGCCAACGGCTGTAAGACTGCCGTTGCCGTCAACAGTAATGCCACGGCTGACATTGACAGCCACACCCTCAAAAGATGCAGTTGTCGCATTTGCGTTCAGCACACCGTCATTATGTATTTCAAGCGAATTTGTCTTTACAGTACCTGTTGCGTTTACTGTACCGCCGTTCAGGATTATCGTTCCGCCGAGAGAGCGTGCCATACTGTCTGTAGAGCGGTTCTCTGCATTCAGCACACCGTTGCCGCTGATCGTCATTGTGCCGTCACAATTGACCTCTTTATTATTTACGGCACTGAGAACATATGTATCACTTTTGCCGGTATCGGTCTGTACGATAGTGTTTTCACCGTTCAGCACTATTTCCGTACCGTCGGGGACTGTTACGACGCTCATCATATTCTCTTCTGTTGTCGCCTGAATGTTCACTCCGTCAAGCGTCAGCGTCTTTGTGTCATAATCCCAGCTCCAGCCGACACCGTTTTCGTCCGCCGTCTTTTCTCTGAAATCAAGCGGTGTCGTGATGACATTGCTCTCGCCGTCATGCGTATGTGCCTCGCCCTCGGCAAATGCCGATAACGGTACAGCCGTCAACGTCATTGCCGCAGACAGCACCGCACTTATGAGCCGTACAAATTTTTTCTTCATGTTTTTCCTCCTGTAGATTTACCCGTGCTTATGCCATACATCTGCACTTATGCAGTGCCTCCTTCAGCTTTTCAAGCGGTATCGGCTTCTTGTGGAAATAGGTACAGCCAAGCCTGTATGACTGCGCCCCGAATCCCTCATCGTCCGACAGCCATATTACAGGCGTATCCCTGTCGGCATTCTTTGCCGCAATAACGCCCTCCATACCGTCCGCTCCGTCGGCAAGCACGATTATAAGGTCAGCCGTCTTACACTCCTTCGCAAAGCTCTCATACCTCTGACATACCCTGTAGGCAATTCGTCGATATGCCGCCGTTGCGATTTGTGTTATTTTTGCTTTCAGTATCTCCGCCTCGTTTGCGGTATCGCAAACGCAGATGAGCATACTTCTCCCCTTATAATTTTATAATTATATCATAACTCATTTGCTTTGTGATTTCAACTTTTTGGCACGAACGGTTGTTATAACGGCACGAACGGTCATAAATGCGGCACATAATACAAACAACCGGTGTCCTACAGACACCGGTCAAGTGAAATATATTGCCAAGCACTGCCTAAAACATTTTCCGCAACGACAAGGAATTAATATTTTCGTGAGTGTATCGGTACAACTGCACTGACATTTACCTTTCAAAAAACGCCACTAACCTGAT
>ULPX01062245.1_pt1 | contig 18389 bp, 16 predicted proteins | sample 1953911 | NCBI WGS metagenome assembly ULPX01 (sample SAMEA4835640, study PRJEB28245) | human gut metagenome | biome: gut microbiome; material: fecal sample | place: Denmark | collected 2008 | reverse complement strand
CGCAGCCGCCGTATTTTTACGCAACCGCCTGAAAAAAAAGCTGAGCACAATAAGGCCCGTTATCGCACCGGGCACGGCACCGAACGCAGCCCCGGCAGCGGCGTATTCCAAACCGTACGGCAGCAGGCAGTAGGCCAGCACAACCATGGTTACAACGCGCGTAAACTGCTCCAAAATCTGCGATACGGCAGGCGGCGTCATCATCTGATAACCCTGAAAATAACCGCGGAAGCTGGCAAGAATTGTTGAAAAAAACACTGCCGGTGTTAAGGCTATAAGCCCATAATAAGCACGCGGGTCGCGCACAAAGCCGCTTTCAACAAGCCACCCTGCACCGAAAAACAGTGTTAAGGCAAAACACAGGCCTGTAATAACCATCAGCCCCAGCGAAATTTTAAAAACCTGCTCCGCTGCCTTAAACTGCCCTTTGGCAACTTTTTCGGATACTATAATGGAAATTGCTATCGGTATTCCGGCCGAAGAAACGGAAAGCATCAGCAAAAACACAGGGTACGCCATCTGGTAAAGGCCAATTCCTTCGCCGCCCAAAAGGCGCGATAATAAAATGCGGTTAACCGAGCCGAGTATTTTAACCATTAAACCTGCCATAGTTAAAATCATAGCTCCGCGCAAAAATTTATCTGCCATTTGCCAATGCCTCCTTTCCGTTTAATTTTTACCTGCCAGCAGCGGCAAATTCTTTTCCAGCCAGGGTAAAGGTTCCGTTTTTAAAACATTCATTTTCAGCAGCAGCTGCGGCTGTCTGCCGGTTTTTAACTGTATGCCGTTGCGTCCGGCGTTAATCATTTTTAATAAAACATCAGTATCAAGCACTGCGTTTTCGTTAAAGGTTATGCGCACTTCATTTCCGCGCGTGCTGATGCCGGAAATGCGCATTTTGCGGCACAAACCGCGCACCGCCGCCACACGCCAGAGATTAACAATTTCTTCAGGCGGTTCACCGAAGCGGTCGGTAATTTCATCCAGCAAATCGTCTTTTTCGCTGTAATCAAGTTCCGCAAAGCGGCGGTAAAGTTCAAGTTTATAACGCGGGTCGCTGATATAACTGTCGGGAATATAACCGTCAACGTTAATTTCAACAATCGGGTCAGGTTCAGGCGTGCCTTTTTCCGCACCGTCCTTCAAACGCTTAATTGTGCTTTCAAGCATTTCGCAGTAGGCTGCAAAGCCGATACCGGCAATATGCCCATGCTGCTGTGCGCCAAGCAGGTTTCCGGCGCCGCGTATTTCCAAATCGCGCATGGCAATTTTAAAGCCTGCACCAAGTTCCGTAAAATCGCGGATGGCCTGCAAACGCTTTTCGGCAATTTCACTGAGCTGCTTGTTGCGCCGGTACACAAAATAAGCGTACGCCAGGCGCGCCGAACGGCCTACCCTGCCGCGCATCTGGTAAAGCTGAGACAGGCCGAAGTTTTCCGCTCCGTCTATAATAATTGTGTTGGCTAAAGGCACATCAAGCCCGTTTTCTATAATAGTGGTCGAAAGCAGCAAATCGCAGTTGCCTTCGTAAAAATCTATCATTGCATCTTCCAGCATTTCTTCGCTCATGCGCCCATGAGCTATGCGTATGCTGATGCCCGGCACAAGTTTGCGCAGTTCACCGGCAATGCGCTCCAGCCCGGTAATGCGGTTATGCACGTAGTAAATTCTGCCGCCGCGCCGCAGTTCTCGCTCCAGCGCTTCTTTAATCATGCCGCTGTCATATTCGGCAACATAAGTTTCAACCGGCAGGCGGTCCTCCGGCGGCGATTCAATTACGCTCATATCGCGCCCGTTAACAAGCGCCAGATGCAAAGTGCGCGGAATAGGCGTAGCAGAAAGGCACAATACATCAATGCCTGTTTTCCATTTTTTTATTTTTTCTTTCTGCGCCACGCCGAAGCGCTGTTCTTCATCTATAATTAAAAGCCCTAAATCGCGGAATACCACATCAGATTGCAGCAGGCGATGCGTACCTATCAAAACATCAACATTACCTGCTTCCAGAGCGCTTAATATACGCTTCTGCTCTTTCGTGCTTGTAAAGCGGCTGATGGTTTCAACCCTGATGCCAAAAGGCTCCATTCTGTCGCGCACCGTCATATAATGCTGCTGGGCAAGCACCGTGGTAGGCACCAGCAAGGCAACCTGTTTGCTGTCCATTACCGCTTTAAATGCCGCACGTATGGCAACCTCCGTTTTTCCGTAACCGACGTCGCCGCATAAAAGCCTGTCCATCGGCACCGGCTTTTCCATATCGGCTTTAATTTCGGCAATTGCCTTTAACTGGTCCGGCGTTTCCTCGTATGGAAACTTTTCTTCAAATTCTTTCTGCCATTCGGTATCCGGCGAAAAAGCATGCCCCGGCACAATTTTACGCTGAGCATACAAACGCAAAAGTTCTTCTGCCAGAATGGTGATGGCTGCCTGCGCTCTTTTCTGCGTCCGGCTCCAGTCACTGCCGCCCATTTTGCTTAAACGCGGAGCCTGGCCTTCGTTGCCTATGTATTTATGCAGCATGCTTACCTGCTCAACAGGCACATACAGCTTGTCATCACCCGCATACTGCAAAAGCAGATAGTCGCGGTGGCGTCCGTCAACCTCAACGTTTTCCACGCCAATATAACGCCCAATGCCGTGTACGGAATGGACAACGTAATCGCCGGCCTTAATTTCCGAAAAATACTGCAGCTGCGCGCCCTTATTTTTGCTGTGTAGACGGCGGCGTTTTTGCATACCGAAAATATCGCTTTCGGTAATTAACAGCCAGTTTTCATTCCAGAACCTGAAACCGGCCGTAAGCTCGCCGCTGATTACGCTTACCCTTCCGGGGCTGAGAAACGGCTCTGCATCAACATATCCAGCCGCAATGCCTTTGCCCGTTAAAGTATCGGCAAGCCCGCGCGCCTTTATGCTGCTGCTCATCATAATAACCGGCACTATGCCGTCATTTAGCCAGCCGCGCAAATCGCCCGCCAAAAGCTCTGTATTGCGGTTATACGGCGCAACCGTGCGCACCGGCATATTAATCTGCGTAAAAGCGTTAAAATAATTATGCTGCAAAGCCGCAAGCGATACTGCTTTAGCATTGCCGCAGGCTTCCGTCAGCTCCTGTATCGTCCATAATTCATCGGCATAAGCCTTATTTTCGTTATAAATTTTTTCCGCCAAATCCCACAAGCGCGATGGTTCATCCACAAAAAGCAGGGTTTTGGCACTTACATAATCAAAAACAGAAGCATTAAAACTTTCCTGTTCAGGTTCCTGCAAAGGTACAATTTTAATTTTCCAGAGATTTTCCACACTGCGCTGGTTTTCAAGGCTGAAACTGCGTATAGCGTCAACGGTATCGTCAAACCATTCTACGCGCAGGGGCAGTTTGCTGTTGATGGGAAAAATGTCGAGAATATCGCCGCGCACGCAAAACTGGCCGATTGCATCTACCTGCTGCGTGCGTTCATAGCCAAATTCCGTAAATTTTGCAATAAGTTCCTGCTGGTCGGTTATGCTGCCGCAGTTAATTTCTATGCCTTCCTGTGCCGCAGTTTTATCTGGCAGTTTCTGTAAAAGCGCTTCGGCGGTTACAAATACTATGCCGCGTTCCTCGCCACGCAGAAAGCGCAGGGCAGCAACACGTTCCGCCTGTACCTCGCGGCTTTTGGCATCGGCCTGCACACGCGGCAAATCGGCAGGATACAGTTCATACATCGGCAGTTCCGGATAAAACCAGTTTAAGCTGCGGCGGTATTCGCGTATTTCATCGCGCCCGCTTACAAGAAACGCCAAAGAGCCCTGTCCCGCAAAAATGCTGTCCAGAGCTGCAATAATAACCGTTTTTACCGGGCCGCTTACGCCGTTAAGGCTTACGCCGCCTTTTTTTAATGCTTCTGCCGTGCGCCGCACTTCATTTATGGCGGCAACATTATCAAGCAATAAATTTTTCATAACCAATCCTGTAAAATATTAAAATGAAACAGGGTTTCAGCGCTCAAGCCAAAACCCTGCCCATAAACCTAAATTAAAGTTTAACTGCAAAATCTTTGCGGTCAAAGCTGTGTACAGCGTCTACAAAACGTACCGTACCGGTTTTGTAGCGCATGGAAACGGTATGCGTACGCACGCCGCCGCCAAAATAACGCAGTCCGTTCAAAAGCTGGCATTCGGTAATGGCAGTTGCGGTAAACATGCAGTCATCACCTTTTACCATATCGTCAAGGGTTAAAACTTTATTTACATCGCCAATGCCCATATCAAGGCAGCGTTTTACCTGTGCTTCGTCTTCCGGGCACAAACGCGCCTGCATATCGCCGCCAAGACATTTAATTGCTGCTGCTGCAAGCACGCCTTCCGGTGCGCCGCCGCGGCCGATGTACATATGAACGCCGGTGCCTTCAATGCCGGCATTAACAATCGGATTTACGTCGCCGTCGGTAATAAGGTGAATACGTGCGCCTGCGCTGCGGATTTCATCCATCAAACCGTAATGGCGTTCACGGTCGAGCAGTACAACAGTTAAATCGCCAACTTTTCTGTCCAGTGCTTTGGCCACGCGTTCCAGGTTTTCCTTAACCGGAGCGTTGATGTCGATGCAGCCTTTGGCACGGGGACCGACAGCAATTTTATCCATATACATGTCAGGAGCGTGAAGCAGGCATCCTTTGGGAGCAATGGCAATTACGGCAATAGCGCCCGGCTGCCCTTTGGCAACAAGGTTTGTGCCTTCAACAGGGTCAACGGCAATATCAACTTCCGGGCCGCCCGCACCTACATGTTCACCAATGTAAAGCATCGGCGCCTCGTCCATTTCACCTTCACCAATTACAACCGTACCGCTGATATTAACAGTGTCAAACATTTTTCTCATAGCGTCAACGGCAAGCTGGTCAGCACCGTTTTTGTCGCCGCGGCCAACGCTGCGTCCGCAGGCAATGGCAGCTGCTTCCGTTACACGAACGAACTCCATGGATAATTCTCTGTTCATTCCTACCCCAACTCCTTTATTTTAATAATCACTTCATAACAATTATGCCACGTTAACGAAGTTTCTGCAAGAAAAACTATTTTTTATATGTTAAGAAAATTTAAGCATCAGCAATTTAAACAAAAATTGGAAGGGCAGCACCAGTGCCGTGTAGATAAGCAAAAAGCTGAAAAGCACCGTAGCCAGCGCCCGCTTGAAATCAATAAGGTATACCGACTGCAAAGAACGCACCAAAAGATATACCATCCACAGCAGCCCTGCCAGAATTGCCGCCGCCAGTACCAGAATGCCTGTAAATGACAATTTCGTGCTTAAAAGCGCTACCGGCGTCAGCATTAAAAACGGCAGCGTTGTGTAGCCCAAAAGGCAAATCAGCCCGACGGCATCTCCGGCCAGCGCGCCCATAGTACACAAAATACCGTGCAGCAAAAAGCCGTACATTAAAAGACATACGCCCGTTATAACCAGTACAACGGCAATAATGCCAAAACGTACCGATAACGGCTGTTCCAGAAAAAGCTGGTTTGTTATCACGCCGCAAAACAAGCCAACGCTCATGGCAAAATACCACAGGCTGCGCCACAGGCATTTTTCCTTAACAAGCATTTCCATGCCGTCTCTGGTGGAAAACAATACATCAAAAGTTTTGCGCCTCATAAGGCATCACCTCTCAGCCTTGGGGACGGGTGCTGTTTTCATATCTGCCGCTGCACCGTTCAAAGCATTTTCAAGCTGAGACAAAATCAGTTCGCTCAAACGTGCTTCAAACAAAATCTGCCACGGTTTTGCCGTTTGTTTTTCCTTAATTTCGGGTATGCCGTTTACGCCTATTAATTTACCCGCAGCTTCCAAAGCATCATAATAATTGCCTATTTCATCAACAAGGCCAAGCTGCTGCGCCTGTTTGCCGGTATAAACCCTGCCGTCTGCCAGAGCACGCACGGCGGCAGTATCCATTTTGCGGCCGTTAGCCACAACGGCAATAAATTCATCATACAGCTGATTTACTATTCCCTGTAAAATTTCGCGTTCTTCCGCGGTCATTTCCCTGTCGGGAGATAAAATATCTTTATGCGGGCCGCTTTTGATTTTACCGGTATAAACACCGATTTTTTTATACAAATCTTCAACGTTCATATAAGGCATATACACGCCAATGCTGCCGGTAAGGGTAGAAGAATTGGCATAAATAACATCGCTGTAAGAAGCAAGCCAATATGCCGCAGAAGCAGCCTGGTCGCCCATGGAAGTTACAATCGGCTTTTTGGTGGTTTCTTTAAAGCGCTCCAGTTCGCGTCCTACTTCCTCCGCAGCAGTTACGCTGCCGCCCGGCGAATTTATATGCAGCACCAGCGCCTTAACACTGCTGTCTGCCGCCGCATCACGGATTTCTTTCATCAGCTGGCCGCTGGTTGCAGCCTGCGTGCCGCCGAGCAGAGTCTGTTCAACGGAAGCTCCGTCAACAATCGGGCCGCTTATATTAATAACGGCAACCCTATCGCCGACAGCTACTTTAGGCTCGTTATTGTTGTTGCCGCCCAGCAGCGAAACAACAAACGACAAAACGGCAATCAGCAAAACAGCGCTTATAAAAATTTTTTTCAGCATATTTTCATCTCCTTATACGCAAAAAGCAGACCGTTAAACAGTCTGCTTTTTGGTTAATTTACCGGCTTTATTTTTGTTCCCTCAAAGCAGCGGCAATAAAATCTCTAAACAACGGATGCGGATGGGTCGGGCGGGATTTAAATTCCGGATGGAACTGAGCGCCCAGGAACCACGGATGAACCGCTTCCGGCAATTCAACTATTTCTACAAGACGGCCGTTAGGCAGAGTACCGCCAATTTGCATGCCGCCTTCCACAATTTTTTCTCTCAGGAAGTTATTTACTTCGTAACGGTGACGGTGGCGTTCATAAATAAGTTCTTCGCCGTAAGCCTTCTGGGTAAGAGTACCGGCATAAACTTTGCAGGGATAAAGGCCAAGGCGCATGGTGCCGCCTTTTTCTTCAACGTCAACCTGGTCTGGCATCAGGTCAATAACAGGGAATTTGGTTTCGGCATCAAACTCGCTGCTGTTGGCGCCTTCCATGCCGCAAACATTACGTGCATATTCAATTACGGCGCACTGCATGCCAAGGCAGATGCCGAAAAACGGAATCTTGTTTTCCCTTGCATAACGGACAGCCATAATTTTGCCCTCAATACCGCGGTTGCCGAAGCCGCCCGGAACGAGAATGCCGTCTACATCGTGCAGCATTTCGTCAACATTATTGTCTTCTTCCATTTTTTCGGAATTTACCCATTTAATTTCAATTTCGCTTTCGTTGGCAACGGCAGCGTGTTTCAAAGCTTCTGCAATACTAATATATGCATCGTGCAGTTCAACATACTTGCCTACAACGGCAATGGTTACTTTGCGGTCATAATGTTTCAGGATGCGCGCAACCATTTTATGCCATTCTTCCATATCTTTCGGCTTGTCTTCCATGTCCAGTTTTTTCAGTACAACGGTGTCAAGCCCCTGTTCTTCCATCAGCATCGGCACTTCATAAATGCTTTCTGCCGTAAGGTTTTGAATAACTGCTTCCGGGTCAACGTCGCAGAACATGGCCATTTTTTCGCACATATCTTTGGAAATCGGCCTTTCGCTGCGGCAAACAAGGATATCCGGCGAAATGCCGATGCTGCGCAGTTCTTTAACGCTGTGCTGGGTCGGTTTGGTTTTAAGTTCACCGGCTGCGGCAATATAAGGAACCAGAGTTACATGGATATACAAAACATCGTTTTTGCCGACTTCTTTTTTCACCTGGCGGATTGCTTCGAGGAACGGCAGGCTTTCAATATCGCCGACAGTGCCGCCAATTTCGGTAATTACAAAATCAGCATTGTCATCACGCCCAACGCGGTAAACACGTTCTTTAATTTCGTTGGTAATATGCGGAATTACCTGTACGGTACGGCCAAGATAATCGCCGCGGCGTTCTTTATTGATAACGGAAAGATAAATTTTGCCGGCAGTTACGTTAGAACTTTTGGACAGGTTAATGTCGATAAAGCGTTCATAGTGCCCTAAATCAAGGTCTGTTTCGGCACCGTCATCGGTTACAAAAACCTCACCGTGCTGATAAGGGCTCATGGTGCCGGGGTCAACGTTGATGTAAGGGTCAAACTTTTGGATGGTAACTTTATAACCGCGGCTTTTCAGCAGTCTGCCGAGCGAAGCTGCCGTAATGCCTTTGCCAAGAGAGGAAACAACACCGCCGGTTACAAAAATATACTTAGTCATAATTATCCTCCAATCAGTAATTTATTTTAACTGCATTACATTCTTTCCGGTGCGGATACGCCTAAAATGTTCAGCGCATGGCGCAATACATGCTGAGTTGCTTTAACAAGTTTAATACGTGCCTGCTGCACTTCCGGGTCTACGCCAAGAATGCGGCACTGGTTATAGAAGGAATGGAACAAGCCTGCCAGTTCATGCACATAATGAGCAACGCGGTGTACCGCGCGCTCTTTGGCTGCCGCGGCAATAAGTTCCGGATATTCTCCCAGTTTTTTAATCAGTTCAATTTCTGCCGGGTCGGTCAGCAAAGTATAATCGGCTTCGGCCGCTTCTTCAATGCCTGCTTCCTTAAGCTGGCGGAAAATGCTGCAAATACGCGCATGTGCGTACTGAATATAGTAAACAGGGTTTTCGTTGGATTTTTCCGTAGCAAGCGTCAGATCAAAATCCAGCTGGCTGTCAATGCTGCGCATTACAAAGAAGAATCTTGCTGCATCGGTGCCAACTTCTTCAATCAGTTCATTTAAGGTAACGCTCTGACCGGTACGTTTCGACATTTTTACAAGTTCGCCGTTGCGGTACAGGCTTACCATCTGCAAAATCAAAACTTCAAGCTGTTCTGGGTTATAGCCAAGCGCACCGACAGCAGCTTTCATGCGGGCAATGTAACCATGGTGGTCAGCGCCCCACAGGTTAATAACACGGTCAAAGCCGCGTTCAAATTTATTGCGGTGGTAGGCAATATCTGCAGCAAAATAAGTGGGCACGCCATTGTCGCGGATAACAACGCGGTCCTTATCGTCGCCATATTCGGTAGCTTTCAGCCACAGCGCGCCGTCTTTTTCATACATATAGCCGCGTTCGGTAAGGTAATCGCAGGCTTCCTTAATTTTGTTGCCGTCGTGCAGGGTCTGTTCACTGAACCATACATCATAAGTAACATTAAACGCTTCCAAATCTTCTTTCAGCGCTGCAAGTTTTTCTTTTAACGCAATAGTACGGAATTCTTCAATGCGCTGTTCTTCTTCCATTTTTAAAAACTTGTCGCCGTAAATACGTTTAATGCGTTCTGCCGTATCTATAATGTCATGACCGTGATAGCCGTTTTCCGGAAATTCCACGTCAATGCCGAAAGCTTCAAGATAACGGGCATTAACGGATGCTGCCAGATTGTTAATCTGGTTTCCGGCGTCATTAATGTAATATTCGCGGGTAACATTGTAACCGGCTGCTTTCATTAAATTTGCAAGCGAGCTGCCAACTGCCGCTCCGCGACCATGGCCTACATGCAGCGGGCCGGTAGGATTGGCGCTTACATATTCAATCTGAATTTTTTCATCTGTCGGCGCTTTTAAATTGCCGTAATTTTCACCGGCTTTTACAATGTTTGCAAACAAATCGCTCAGCCAGTTATTTTTCAAGTAAAAATTAATAAATCCCGGGCCTGCAATTTCTGCTTTTTCAACATAAGCGCAATCTAAATTATCTATTACAGCCTGTGCTATAATTCTCGGGCTGCATTTTAAACTTCTTGCGGACTGCATGGCAAAATTAGTTGCAAAATCGCCGAATTCTTTTTGAGGCGGTACTTCCAAAAGTACGTCAGGCAGTTCGCCTTCTTTTACAACTCCCTTTTCAATAGCGCTTAACGCCGCTTTTTTTATGGCATCTGCCAAAATTTCCTTAATGTCCATGCGCATCCTCCTCAATAGTTATCTTTATTTTCATTTCGCTCTGTTCCTGCCCGGCAATTTCCAGCATATATTCAAGTTCAATGTTCCAAATACCGTCACGGCAGTAAACATACAAATATTCTGTGTTTGTTTTTAAACCGAATGTTATATATGGAGTTTTATAAACACTTATACACTCCAGCCCCTGGGCAAATTCCTGGCGCGATTCCACCGTGCCGCTGCGGATAATTACCACATTATCATAATTCCATTTTATAGTGGTTTTTGTACCCTGCATGCCAACGGCTTCGGTTTCATCATAAAAAACGTAAAACTTTCCGTTTTTTTCTGCCATCCGCCCAAAGGAAACCGTTTCTATGGCAGCTTTTTCGTTATTGTTTTTTTCATAACTTTTAACATGAATTCTGACTTTTTTCATTTCCATAAAAAGCACTCCAAAAATGACCGGAGCCTGCTTCACTTTCAGGTATCTTCACTACTGCAAAACGAAGCAAGCTCTGCAAAAATTTATCACGGTCCAAAAACTGCCAAAACTTCTTAAATATTATATCTCACCGTTACGGTACAGTCAACCGCATATAATTTTACAATCAACGATTTTGCTTGCTTTAATGCAATAAAGAAGTGTATAATTAATATATTATTTACATAAACCATACATGGGGAGGAATTTTAATGCAACAGGATTTAGGCAGTATTCTGGCCTATGCACTTTATTTTATTGTGCTGTTTGCCATCGGGCTTTACCATATGAAGGATACAGGCGATATGCAGAGCTATATGCTCGGCGGTCGTAAAATCGGCCCGTGGGTTTCGGCAATGAGCGCGGAAGCCTCGGATATGAGCGGCTGGATGCTGATGGGCCTGCCGGGTTATGCTTATGTTGCAGGCGTAAGCGCTTTCTGGATTGCTGTCGGGCTTGCGCTCGGCACATGGCTGAACTGGCGTTTTGTTGCGCAGCGCCTGCGTATTTACACCAAAATCGCCAACGATTCCATTACGCTGCCGGACTTTTTTGAAAACCGTTTTAACGATACCAGCAAAATTCTGCGTATTGTATCTGCCGTTTTCATTTTTATTTTCTTTTTAATTTATACCGCGTCCGGTTTCGTTGCGGGCGGCCGCCTTTTCACCACCGTTTTTGATATTTCCTACGTTTCTTCACTGCTTATTACAGCGGGCATTGTAATTTTCTACACATTTACCGGCGGTTACCTTGCGGTTTGCCGTACCGACTTTTTCCAGGGTACGCTGATGTTTTTTGCAATTATCGTAGTGCCTGTTACCGGCATCATGGTTGCCGGCGGGCCTGCCGAAACAATCAGTTCCCTGCATGCATTAAACCCCAACTATTTTAATATGTTTACCGATGCTACCGGCCTTACGCTCAGCTTTACCGCCATTGCTTCACTTATCGGCTGGGGTCTTGGCTACTTCGGCCAACCGCATATTCTCGTACGTTTTATGAGCATTACCTCTGCTAAAGAAATTCCGCAGGCAACACGCATTGCCATGGTTTGGGTAATTTTCTCCCTGTTCTTTGCCGTTGCTTCCGGCCTCGTGGGCCGCGTTGTTTTAGGCGATGCACTTACCGGCGTTAACGCCGAAACCGTATTTATGGTTCTTAACGAGCAGTTCTTCAACTCTTTTATGGCTGCAATCATTATATCGGCTATTTTAGGCGCAATTATGAGTACGTCTTCCGGTCAGCTTCTGGTTACGGCATCTGCAATTTCCACAGACTTTTATCAGGCACTGCTGCGCAAAAACGCCAGCCAGAAAGAACTGGTGCTTGTCAGCAGAATCGCCGTTATTCTTGTTTCGGCCTGCTCTCTGGCACTTGCCTATAACCCTAACAACTATATACTTGACCTTGTTGCATACGCCTGGGCAGGGTTCGGCGCTTCCTTCGGTCCGCTGATGCTGTTCAGCCTGTTCTGGAAACGCACCACGCTTAAAGGCGCGGTTGCCGGCGTATTCTTCGGCGGCAGCACCGTACTTTTATGGAAGGAATGTTTTGCCTATACCGGGCTGTACGAAATTATCCCGGGCTTTGCGGTTTCCTGCCTGGCAATCTTTATTGTAAGCCTGCTTGATAAACAGCCTTCGGCTTCCATTATTAAAGATTTTGAAGCAACAGAACAGCATATTAACGATTTATAATTAAAAATTAATGAAGCCTGTACACAAAAATGTACAGGCTTTTTCTTTTGCCAATTTTATAAGCTCATTCCAAGTTCAAATGCTTTCTGCGGATATTCTGTTTTGGCTACAGCTTCGCGAGTCTGGCAGCCCGGCGCAAGCACCCTGCCTCTGTCCTGCCAATGCATCCAGCGTTTCATAATGTTTGGCAATACTGCGCATTGTTAAATGCGTATTGCTTCCGCCTGCAGCCAACAGCACCGACTGTTTGCCGTTTATATCGTATGTTCGCGAATAAAATCTGTCGATAACCGTTTTAAGCTGCGCCGTAAGCGCAAAATAATAAACCGGGCTTACCAAAGCTATAACGTCGGCTTCCATAAATTTTTGAATGGCTTCCGTTTCTATATCATCTTTATGCAAGCAAGGCCCGCTCATACCGCAGGCATCGCAGCCAAGGCACGGATGGATGTTTCTAAAAGCCGCATCAAAGCGGTAAATTTCGTGTCCTTTGGCGCGCGCACCTTCTATAAATCTGTCTGCAAGCAAGGCAGTTGTGCCATTTTTATGAGAGCTGCCTGTTAAAACCGCTATTTTCATATTCATTTCCCCGCTTTCAAACTCAAATACTCATACCAAGGCGTTCGGCCTGTTCCGGGAATTCTGTTTCTTCAATCATTCTTCTTGTGCCGCTGCCCAAAGCCAAAACCTTGCCCATATCCTGCCAGTGCATAAACTCTACCAGCGAATCATAATGGTCAACAAGGGCGTCGAAAGTCCAGCCTGCACTGTTCCAAGCGGTAGCCATTAAAATGCTCTTTTTGCCGTCAAAGCTGCGCAGCCTGCCGTGCATACGGTCGATGACAGTTTTCAGCTGTGCCGACATGTCATAGTAATACAGCGGCGTTACCAGCACAATCATATCCGAATCCAACAGTTCCGGCATCAGTTCACGTTCGATATCGTCTTTAAATACACAAGGCCCGTTCATGCCGCAGGCATTGCAGCCGGTGCAGGCATGAATATTTTTAAAAGCGGCATTAAAGCGAAAAACTTTATGCCCGTTCTTTTCTGCGCCGGCAATAAATTTATCGGCTAAAAGCGCAGATGTACCTGCTTTGTGAGGGCTGCCGGTAATTACTGTTATTTTCATCTTGCTATTTTTCTTACCGGAAGCCGTTTCTGCGGCAGATGTTATATTTTGCCCGCTTTGCATATTAAGCCCACAGCCGCTTAAATACAAAGTAAGCAATCCTGAACAGCTTATTTTTAAAAATTCTCTGCGGTTCATAAGTCCCCCTCCTGTTCTGAATATCTTTACTATCATTATATTAAAGCCGTTTTTGTGCGTCTAATGCTTATTTTTTCTGTTCAGCCATGCCTTCAGGTAATAAAAAATCCTGCGGCAGCCAAACATCTAACCACAGGATTTTATCATGCCTTATCCGTATATAGTTCATAAAATTTAAGCATTAGCATTTTTGCCGCTGCTGTTTTACAATTTTAAACAGAGGTTTTAAGTTAAAATATTTTTTGTATTAAAAACATATAGGCTACCGTTCCGCCAACAATGCTTATAAGCATGCTGCGGCGCCAAAAATGCAGTGCTAAAGTAATTGCTGCGCAAATAAATTCCGGCAGGCCGTGCCAGGCATTAAACGGAGCGTCTTTTAAGCTGTAAACCACAAGCATGCCCGTAACGGCAAACGGCAAAACCTTGCCTAAATAATTAACAAAATCGGGTATCGGGCGCCCGCCGCCAAAAATAATAAAGGGCAAAAAGCGGGTCAGTACGGTTGCCAAAATAATAGCGGCAATCATTATTATGCTCTGGCCAAGAGTCATTGTCATCACTGTGCCCTCCTTTTAATAACGGCAAAAACAAGCAGCATCATAAGCATGGCAGGTATCATAAAATTTTCCGTGCCAAAAATAAACAAACACAACACCGAAGCGGCAAGGCCTGTTAACGCAGCACCGTGCGCGTCTGCATTAAGCCACTGTTCGGCAAAAATAACCAAAAACAACGCCGGCAGCACAAACTCGATACCTTCGGACGGAAAATTAATGGCGCTGCCTACAACGGCTCCCAGGGTTGCTCCCGCAACCCAGTAAAAATGGTTCAGCATCGTTACAAAAAGCATAAACCATGAACGGTCAACGCCATCGGTCACTTTGGTCATGCTGTTTATGGCAAAACTTTCATCACACATGCCAAAAATAAGATACAGCTTTTTCCATCCCGGCACATTATATGGCTTGAGCATGGAAACAGCATAAAACAAATGCCTTGCGTTAAGCATAAACGCTGCCAAAAAGGCACTTACCGGTTCAAAACTGCCAAGCAGCATCGTTACCGAAACGAACTCTACTGAACCTGCGAAAATAAGCAGGCTCATAAAAAACGGATATAACGGTGAAAAGCCCTTGCTCACCATTAAAAAGCTGTACGACGCCCCTAAAAAAATAAAACTTGCACCAATCGGCACAGTATACGGAAAAGCTGTTTTAAATGCTTTTATTTTAACGCTGTCCAAAGTAACACTCCCATAAAATTGCATATTTCAGCAAAAACTGCCGCTTAACCGGCGTTAAAAATGTTATAATATTTTTAAGAAAAGGTTTATTTTATAATAAAACCGTTATGTTATTATTCTAATCAAGCGGCAGTTTTGTGTCAAGTATAAATAACAATAGTTCATTTTATCTTACGGTTGCAAACAATAATAAATTTACAAATACTGTAAAATTAATAAGGAGGTTTTTACCATGACTACCACAAAACCTGTTCCCGGCACCGCGGCGACCATTACATTCCTTATTCCGAACGCAGCGGCGCTGAATCCGTTGTTTATTTTACCAGAGATTTATCTGCCGAAGGCCTGCTGAAAATTTTTAAACGCATCAGCGCAAATCTTACCGGCAAAACGGCAATTAAGCTGCATACCGGCGAACCTCACGGGCCTAACATCATTCCGCGCCCGTGGGTTAAAAACTTAATTGAAAAGGCTTTGCCTGAAGCCGCAATAGTTGAAACCAATGCCTATTATGCAGGCGGGCGTGATACCACCGAAAAGCACCGCAGCACCATTGCCCTTAACGGCTGGAATTTTTGCCCGGTTGATATTATGGACGAAAACGGCACCGCAGTTTTGCCTGTTAAAAACGGCAAATGGTTTACCGAAATGCATGTTGGCAAAAACTTGCTGAATTACGATTCTCTGTTTGTTTTAACCCATTTTAAAGGCCATGTTCAGGGCGGTTTTGGCGGCAGCGATAAAAATATCGGCATTGGCTGCGCAGACGGACGTGTCGGCAAAGCCATGATTCATACCACACCGGGTTCCACCAACCAGTGGGATATTGCCAAAGAAGAATTTATGGAAAGAATGACGGAATCCTCCAAAGCTGTAGTTGACCATTTCGGCAAAAATATTGCTTTCGTTAACGTAATGCGCAATATGTCTGTTTCGTGCGACTGTGAAGGAACAGCTGCAGAACCTGTTGTAACGCCTAATGTCGGCATACTCGCCTCGCTTGATATTTTAGCCATTGACCAGGCAAGCGTGGACCTTATTTACGCCATGAAAGAAACTGACCGCAAAGCGCTGGTAACGCGTATGGAAACACGCCACGGCCTGCGCCAGCTTACTTATATGAAAGAACTTGGCATGGGCAACGATAAGTATAAACTGATTGACATTGACAACGGCGACAAAGAAATTACTCTTGAAGAAGCCGTAAAAGATGTTGTGCCTTTTAAAGCCGAATAATTAAAGTGATTGACTCGAAATTAAATGTACAAACCCCTTCAAAAAAATTTTGAAGGGGTTTTGCTTGCTTAAAGCGCGGTTTAACTTGTTATAATTTAGTAAATAAAGATTTATTAAATTAAGCAGCAGTTGAAAGGATGAAGAAAATGGAAAAATATCAGTTTGGTTTTGGCTGCATGCGCCTTCCGCTTTTAAATGCAGATAACTTTACTTCTTTTGATTTTGCAAAAACAGAACAGCTTTTCGACGCATATTTAAATTTTGGTTTTACCTATTTCGATACCGCCTATACCTATCACGGTTACCAGTGCGAAAAAGCCGTCCGCACAGTGCTGGTTGAGCGGCATCCGCGCAGCGCCTTTGAACTTGCCACAAAAATGCCGCTGCGTGATTTTAAAGATACAGCAGATTTGAAAACAGCAACGCTTACCCGCAAAGAAAATAAACAGTAAATAAACTTAAGGCACAGCTATAATAAACAGCTGTGCCTTTTGCGTATTTATATAAAAAGTAATAACTAAATAAAAAAGCACATTCCAACACGAAATTGAAATGTGCATTATTCTCTGGCGGAGAGGGTGGGATTCGAACCCACGGTACGTTGCCGTACAATTGATTTCGAGTCAATCACCTTCGACCACTCGGACACCTCTCCATATTTAATTAGCCCGGCTGTAAATTTTATTTAAAGCCAGCTATATTATTATACTATTAATTTTACTTTTTGCCAAGTGGCATAATTATTTTTGTTTCTGCTGCTTGTTTTCCTCACGGCGCTTTTTAAAAAAATCCTTTAATACAGCGGCACATTCTTCTTCGCAAACACCGCTTGTAACTTCTACGGCATGGTTAAGGTTAGTATTGCTTACAATATTAAAAATAGATTCCGCAGCGCCTGCTTTAAAATCCGGGCAGCCGTAAACAAGCCTTTTCAGGCGGCTGTTTACAATAGCTCCGGCGCACATCGGGCACGGCTCCAGCGTTACATAAAGCGTTGCGTCATTTAAACGCCAGCGTTCCAAAACAGCGCAGGCTTCAATAATGGTAATCATTTCGGCATGGGCCGTTGCATCATGCCAGGTTTCACGCATATTATGCGCTGCCGATATAACCTCACCGTTTGCAACAAGCACTGCGCCAATAGGTATTTCTCCGCGTTCTGCGGCTTTTTTTGCTTCTTCTATGGCAAGCTGCATATAGTATTCGTCAGTTTTGGCCTGCATTTTCAAGTTCCTCCTGTGCCTGCATTAATTCTTCCCAACGCTGCATTAACCGGTCAATTTCTGCCTGCATGGCTTCGTGCTCGGCTGCAATGTGTCTGCTGTGTTCCAAATCCACGTGGTTAGCAGGGTCTGCCATTTGTTTTTCAAGCACGCCCAGCATGGCTTCCTGCTCGCGTATACTGAGTTCCACCTTTTGCAGCTGTTTGGCAAGTTCTTCGGGGCTGTAACGGCGCTGCGTCTTTGCCTTTTTGCCCTGTGCCGGTGCAGGTTTCTGTTCTTCTTTTTCTGTTTGTACAGCAGCTTTTTTTACCGGTTCTGCCGGAACAGGTTCAGCAGCTTTACGTCTTTCCTTTTCTGCAAGGTAATATTCATAATCGCCTTTGTAATCCTGCAGGGTATGGTTTTCAATTTCCCAGATGCGCCCAGCAATTTCACCGATAAAGTAACGGTCATGGCTTACAACCAGAAGCGTGCCGTCAAAGGCCTCCAGCGCAGCTTCCAGAGTTTCGCGCGCCAAAATATCCAGATGGTTGGTAGGTTCGTCCAAAATTAAAAAATTAGCTCCGTCAAGCACCAGTTTTAACAGCACCAGCCTTGCCTTTTGCCCGCCGGACAGCGTTCCGATTTCTTTAAAAACATCATCGCCATGAAACAGCATACCGCCCAGCAAAGAGCGTGCATATCCGTCATCCATGCCGTATTCCGTTAAGAAATTATCAAGCACGGTTTGTTTTTCGTCAAGCCTTTCATAACTTTGCGAAAAATAACCAACTTTAACACGGTTGCCCGTTTGCGCTTTGCCTTTAAGCGGCGTAATTTCACCCAGCACGGTTTTTAAAAGCGTTGATTTACCGCTGCCGTTAGGGCCGATTAAGGCTGCTTTTTCACCGCGGCGCAGCACAAGGCTGATATCTTTTACAAGCACATTATCCTTGTAGCCCACCGTTAAATCATCCAAAATCAGCACGCGCTCGGCCGATTCCGGAGCAGGCGGCAGTTTAAGCTCAAATTCTTCGTTATGCACCGGCGCTTCCATGCGTTCCAGCCTGTCAAGCTGCGACTGGCGCCCGCGTGCCATTTTGCTTTTTATGCCCGCCTTAAAACGGCGGATGTAGGCTTCCGTTCTGGCAATATAATCCTGTTGGGCAGCATAGGCAGCTTCCAGCGTCGCTGTCTGTATTTCTTTCTGCGCCATGTATTTGGTGTAATTGCCTTTAAATGACTGCAGATGCCCGCCTTCCATTTCCAAAATGCGGGTAGCGACATTATCCAAAAACTTTCTGTCAT
>ULPX01016277.1_pt1 | contig 18949 bp, 18 predicted proteins | sample 1953911 | NCBI WGS metagenome assembly ULPX01 (sample SAMEA4835640, study PRJEB28245) | human gut metagenome | biome: gut microbiome; material: fecal sample | place: Denmark | collected 2008 | reverse complement strand
GGGGAACGTAATGACTGTCTGATAGAATTTCAGCCGTGTTCTATTCTTGATTTCAAACAGCAGCAACGCAAACAGAACATTTACAACTGGCCCGATCACCAAGAACCAAATGCCGTATAGGACAGTGTTCCGAATCACGCGCTGCATGGATGTTGCCGTCAGCATCCATTTGAAATTCTTCAGTCCGACCCACGCGCTGTCCAGAATACCAACGCTGAATTTATAATCCTTGAACGGGATCAGGATTGAAACAAGAATCGGAATATAGTTGAACAGAATGTATCCGAGCAGCGCCGGAATGCACAACAGCAGGAGCTGCCAACTCCCGTTGTCCTTCCATACACGTTTTTTCAACGCCCGTTTTTCCGCCTTTTTCATCGCTGCCTGCATCTTCTCTTACCCTGATAGCTTTTTACCTCCAAGATACACTTCGCACCATAATCATATCCGCAAAAAACTACCGGGGCGAGACGAATGGCTTTTTGGCAAGCGAGCTTGGCAAAACCATGTTTCTCAGCTTAGAAGAAGCCGAGCGGGCTTTGGAGGAACAGAAAAATGTCTAAGCCGAAAAAGCTGGGTATGCCAGCCGCCTACACCTCGAATGCCAGAGCTGATTTCCTGCGCCGCCCGAAAGCGGCAGAACGTCGGAAATGGACTGTCGCAAGCGATGATCGGCTGGAACGTATGGAACAGAAACGTATGGAACGTGAAAAGGAGGCTGTGAGGAGCAATGAATGATACTCAGTTTGCTGCACGGCTCCGTGCTGCACGTGAGGAAGCTGGATTGACACAAGCTGAACTTGGTGCGAGGATTGGCGTTTCTGGCTCAATGATCGCACAGTATGAAAGCACATCCAGCTACGCGCGAAATCCAAAGCCAGTCACGATTGAACGATTCGCAGAAGCATTAAGCATTCCAGTGTCAAGGTTGCTCGGACTTCCCTATGGTGAGGGTGTCCGTCTGGTACGTTACCCTTGCAATATTTACACTGGCGATTCCAACGAGCCTGCCCTCAAGGGAGAAATTATATCAGCGCACCGCTGCCCGATTTGCAGAAGCAAAGTCAACGGTTTTCGCGATAATTTCTGCTGGAACTGTGGCGTGAAATTTATCAGGAAGGAAAGAGACACATGACAAGAAAACGCGCAGTTAAGCTGCTGATGGCTCGCGGGTATAGCCGAAATCATGCAAACGGACTTATGCGGAACAAGGCACCCGGTGACAGCAATTTCCAAGCATATAACGCATATCTGCGTTGTGAGAGAATCTGCGATGCATTTGAACGGCTCTCAAGCTGCTTTTACAATTATGGTGCTTCTGCGGACGTTCTCGCCAAAGCTCTTTTCTCTTTTGGCAAGTCTTTGACTGGGAGGTGACGCTATGCCGAGAACCGATGAATTGACCTGCCGATTTTGCGGTGCAGACAGTCGCTGCAAGATCGAGGAAGTATATCTGCGTTCAAGAACACCGCCCATGTTTTGCGTCAGGTGTTATAATTGCGGTAGAGCGGGTACACCGAAAGGCACAAAGAAAACCGCAATCCGGGCTTGGAAAAAAGCAAAGTAACGATGGAAAGGGGCGGCACACATGACTCTGGCGGAACTGAATGGGCATCTTGATCTTGTCCAGCAGCTTCAGAAAACGGAAGAACTGCTTCAGGGCTTGTGGAATGCTGCCGTTCCCGGGGCGCAGAAGCTGGATGGAATGCCGCACGCCTCCGGCGTCAATGACAAGGTCGGCGTCCTCGGCGCGGAGATTGCGGACATGGAGACGCAGCGCGACGCGCTGAAAGAACAGATCGCCAGAAGCGAGGAGACGATCGCTGTCTGGATCGCCGGAATCGAGGATAACACCACACGCCTTGTATTCCGGCTGCGTTTCATCCGAGGTATGCCGTGGAAGGTAGTTGCAAGTGTGCTTGGTGGGCGAAATTCCGAGGATGGCGTCAAGTCCATATGTTATCGCTTCCTCGGAACTTGCCCCGCCATGACACGCACTGACGCGCTGTGACGCTTGCAATCACCCCTGAGATGTGATTTCATGTAAACTGTAAAATTCCAAATCAAGCCGGGCGGCGCTCCTGATCGGGGCGCTGCTCATTTTATTCGGAAGGAGGACTTGCCTCCACGATGCTCCTTGCGTGGAGGATGGCTCGGACCTGCGGCGTATCGCCAACGCTGCCGGCTGCGGGTACATCGAAAAAAGGAGGAAACCCTATGTTGCTCACATGAGCGGCGCGGGGTCAGCAGCAATGATCTACTTGCAAAACAACGTATTCGATGAAGCATTGGAACGGCTGCGGATGATCTTCGACGGCCACGACGATGTAATCGTCAGCATGTCCGGCGGCAAGGACAGCACAGTTCTTTTCCGCATGGCGCTTATGGTTGCGCAGGAGCGCGGGCGTCTGCCGCTCAAGGTATTCTGGCTCGATCAGGAAGCCGAGTGGCAAGCGACGGTGGACTATATGCAGCACATCATGGAGCTGCCGGAAGTCACGCCGTATTGGTATCAGATTCCCTTTGAGTTCACAAACACGCTCTCCCCGGAGAAGAATTTTATCAGTGTTTGGAATCCGGAGGACAAAGCGATCTGGATTCACCCGCAGCACCCGCTCTCCATCAAGGAAAACCCCAGCAGCGAAAACCGATTCCATGAGCTTGTCAACGTCCTCCCGTCCCACTGCACCGATTCTGAGAATTGTGCCGTGCTGGTGGGAATGCGCATGACGGAAAGCCTGAACCGGCGCGTTGCTATCACGCAGCATGAAGCCCGATACAAAGGCGTGACGTGGTGCAAGAAGAAAGTTGGCAGGTGTCAGGTGTTCTGGCCGATCTACGATTTCACTAACGATGACATCTGGACAGCCATTGCCAAGAATCACTGGTCGTACAATCGCGTCTACGATCTGCAATACCAGTGGGGCTTGGCCAAGGAGGCCATGCGCGTCTCAGCGCTCATCCACGAAACCGCCTGGCACTCGATTGAAATGCTGCAGGAGTTTGAGCCGGACACCTACAACAAGTTCATCCGTCGCGTATCTGGCGTCGGCACGTTCGCCCATACCTTCGACAGCGGCGACATTATTCCGCGCCAGCTCCCGTTTGCGTTCAAGTCGTGGCAGGAATACCGCGACTATCTGCTTGTCAATATCGTGAAGCCCGAATACCACGAGCTGTTCCGAAACCGCTGGAAGAATCAGACCGGAGACGAATGGTATCGTGTCCATGTCAAAGAGATCGTCCTGAATGATATTGATGGCACGAACAACGCAAATGCCCGCTCCCGTTTCCGCATCCGGGAAAAGGCTCCCACCTATCGCAAACGCGACGCCGCGCAGTTTGAGCAATATATGGGCAGCAAGAAATGATTTCAGATCAGCCCATTCATCAGGTCGAGTGGATACCCATTGAAAAGGTCCACGCAAACGACTACAACCCCAACAGTGTCGCCACGCAGGAGATGAAGCTGCTTTATCGCTCCGTCAAAGCGGACGGCTACACGCAGCCCGTCGTTACCATCTACGACGAAAAGAAAGACCGGTATGTTATCGTCGACGGCTTCCACCGATACAGCATCATGCGCAGATTCAAAGACATCTACGCTTCATGCGAGGGGAAGCTGCCCTGTGTTGTGCTTCATGGCAAGACCATGAATGATCTCATGGCCTCGACCGTTCGGCACAACCGCGCCAGAGGCAAGCACTCCATTAACGGTATGTCCAATATCGTCATGGAAATGCTGATGAACGGCGCGACCGACCTGCAGGTCTGCAATGAGCTTGGCTTGGAACCGGAAGAGCTGGTGCGTCTCAAGCACATCACCGGCTATGCAAAGCTCTACGAAAACAATTCATTCACACGCGCTGCGATCTCCGAGAATCAGGCGCGTCAGCTTCAGAAGTATCGAAAGGAGGCTGGCACTGATGGAGATTGTTAATCAGATCGTGATGAAGAAGATCTCCGAGGTCAAGCCCTATGTCCGCAATCCTCGGAAGAACGATAAGACCGTCAACCTGCTTGTCGAGATCATCCCGAAGGTTGGCTTCAATGTGCCGCTGGTCATTGACCGCAACGGCATCATCGTCAAAGGCCACGCCCGTTATGCCGCTGCCATTCGGCTCGGCATGGAGGAAGTACCCTGCGTCGTAACAGACGCCGACGAAGAAACGATCAAGCTCGACCGTCTGGCCGACAACCGCATTTCTGAATTCTCCGAGTGGATCAATGATGAGCTGCTCCACGAGATTGATATGCTCAACCTTGACTTCGACTTCGATCTTGAATCCCTCGGCTTCCCAGCTCCCAGCGACGATTTTGACGCCGACGCTCTTTTTGATGATGGGGTGGTCGGTGAATCCGAAGAAGACCGTCGCGCCAGATACCAAGCCTATCTGGATAACGCCGCAAAGGAAGAAGCACAGAATGTTGCAATCACCACGCAGGAGCAGGTAGACCGTGCCAAAGCGTCCGCTCTGAGCGTGGCCGAGAAGCCGCCCAAGTATGCCAAGGTTGTTTGTGAGCATTGCGGCCACGTCATGTTCATCAAGGAGGGCGATGCAGTTTTCTCCACCGAACAATCGTAGCCCCCGGTAATTATTCGTAAGGGCTGGGTGGGTATGCAGCCAATCCCCTGTCAAATCCGTACAGATTTGAGGCGATAAACGATGCAAGAACAAGAGAAGATTCCTGTCTGGGTGCAGATCGTCAATGGAAAGACGGTGTGCATCTGCCATCGAGGGCGCAAAGGCTGCAAGAAGCCCTGTGAAAAGGACGTTGTCACGCGCGATAAGTTTGCTGGGTGGCAGGGTATCATGCGTCGTGATCGATTCGGTCGCTGAAAAGGTACTGTCGGGAGGGGGCGGCATCTGCTGCGGGCTCGACGACCCCAAATTTCGCCTAGTTAGTTCTACGTTTTTTTGGTAATTTCGTTACGATTACCGCTGGAATGTGCGCAGGTATCGACGCAGATACCGCGCATTTTTCATACCACAGCGCGGGTGAGGCATACCGCGCTGACCTCCTAAGTTCATATGACCACATCGGGGTAAGGGTCACGCCCGTGCAGCACGGGTGCTGCGGTGAAATTCCGCTGAGCCCCCTCGAAAAAAACGAAAGGAGCTTGCTATATGGCTGAAACGAGAATCAAGATCGATGCCGAAGCTGAAATCAGCACGACAGAGCTGGCCGCGATCCTCGGCGTGACGGCGCGGCGTGTGCAGCAGATGGCGCAGGACGGAACAATCGTTCCGGTGCGACGCGGCTACTTCCAGCTCGGCGACGCGGTTCAGCGATATATCAATTTCCTTTCCAAACCGCAGATCAGTGAGGCCGAGCAGAAGCTGGAAACAGCGAAGCGGCAGTCCGAAGCGCAGCTCAAGCTCTCCAAAGCTCAGCTTGCGAAGATGGAGGTCGAGGAGCTGAAAGGCAAGCTGCACCGCTCGGAAGATGTGGAGGGCTTCACGGAAGATCTAATTTACACCATCCGCGCTGCGCTGCTGTCGCTTCCGGGGCGGCTGTCGGTTGACGTCACCGCCGCGCAAAGCCCGGCTGAGGCTGCCGAGACCATCCGCAAGGAAGTCCATAAGGTCATGCGCGAACTGGCTGCGTATCACTACGACCCTGAGAAATACGCCGAGAAAGTAAACGAGCGGCGCGACTGGAGCAATGCGGGGCGCAGCTATGACGAAGAATGAGGCAGCGGCCGATGCGCTGAAAAAAGCCGAAGCCGAACGCCAAGCCAAACGGCGCGGCGCGGCACGTCTGAACAAGGCCATGCGCAAGGTGCTGGCTGGCATAACGCCGCCTGATGACCTTACCGTCACCCAATGGGCAGAAGCCAAACGCCGCCTCTCTGCTGAGAGCGCAGCCGAACCCGGCCCGTGGCGTACGGAGCGCACGCCCTATCTGCGCGAGCCGATGGACGCTTTTACGGACCCAAAGGTTCGGCACATCGTCATGGTGGCCGCATCGCAGGTCGGCAAGTCCGAGTTTCTGAATAACTGCATCGGCTACATCATTGACGAGGACCCCGGCTCTATTCTGTTTATTCATCCCACAACCATTGACGCGCAGGAGTATTCCAAGCTCCGTATCGCGCCGATGCTGCGCGACAGTCCGGCTCTGCGGCAGAAGATCGCCGCGCCGAAAAGCCGCGACTCTCACAATACGATTCTCCAAAAGGCCTATCCGGGCGGCATCCTTACGATGTGCGGCTCGACCGAGGCACACGCGCTGGCATCAAAGCCTATCCGCTATGTGTTCGGCGACGAACGCGACCGATGGGCAACGAGCGCCGGCAATGAGGGCGATCCGTGGGATCTGGCAATGGCCAGGCAGACCACGTTCTATAATGCGAAGGCCGTCGAAGTATCAACTACGACGATCAAAAATGCCAGCGCCATCGAAGCTGCCTACTACACAGGCACGATGGAGCGGTGGAACTCCAAATGCCCGCATTGCGGCGAGTACCACGAAATCCGCTGGTCTGATATTCGCTTTGAGTACGACGAAATCATCGTCTCTCACAAGAAGACCTACAAGGTCAAGAAGGTGTACTACACCTGCCCCGGCTGCGGCTGCATTTCCACGGAAGCGGAGATGAAACGCGCCCCGGCAAAATGGATTGCCGAGAATCCGGAAGCCTACGGCCAAGGAACCCGTTCTTTCTGGCTGAACGCTTTCGTCAGCCAGTGGGCTTCGTGGGAATCTATCGTCCTGAAATATCTCAATGCGCTTGGCAGCACGAAAAAGATGCAGGTCGTTTTCAACACCTGCTTCGGTGAGCCGTGGGAAGACCGCGGCGACATTGAGGATGAGGATTCGCTGCTCGCTCGCCGCGAGGACTACGGCAAGGACAAAAACGGCGAGCCGGTCGAGCTGCCGCCGGGCGTCCTCGTTTTGACGGCTGGCGTTGATACGCAGGATGACCGCATGGAGTATGAGATCGTCGGGCACGGGTTCTTCGGCGAAACATGGGGCATTGAAAAAGGAATCGTCATGGGGCGCCCGGATGATGACGCCACATGGAACAAACTCGATGAAGTTGTGTTCGACCGTGTGATGCGTTTTGAGAACGGCGTCGGTCTGCGGGTGTCTATGTCCTTCGTGGATGAGGGCGGTCACTTCACGCAGAGCGTTCGCGCACAATGCAACGCCAGAATCAGCAAGAAAGTATTCTGCATCAAAGGTATGCCCGGACAGGATAAGCCTTATATCTCACCGCCGAAAAAACAGAAGATCTTCGTCAATCAGATTGCGGTCGGCACCTGCTGGCAATATCAGCTCGGCGTCGATTCCGGAAAGGAAATCATCATGGACAATCTGCGCGTACAGACGCCCGGACAGAAATATTGCCATTTCCCGAAGCGCGACGATTACGGCAGCGCCTATTTTGCGGGTCTGCTGTCGGAAACGAAGGTTTATGATCCGAACAAGAAGCAGCCGTGGTCGTGGAAGAAGATTCCCGGACACGAGCGGAACGAGCCTTTGGACTGCCGCAACTACGCGCTGGCCGCGTTCAAGGCTCTGCCCAAGAATCTTGATGAGATCGACCGCCAGATCAAGGCCGCCTCCGGGGTCCGTGTGCCTGCTCCGCCCTCGGCGAACATCACACCGCCGAAGCGCCGCACAGCGCAGCGCGGCAGGCAGAAATACTACGACGATTGGTAAGGAGCGTGTTTTATGGCAAGCAGAATCATCATTGAAAAGCGGCTCGCGTTCCGCGAAGCGGCGCTTGAAAAGCTCTACGACGCATACACGGCGCTGGTTGACGGCGGTGTAAAATCCTACATGATCGATGATCGGCAGCTCACCCGTTTTGATCTCCCGGCGCTGTCTGAGGAAATTAAGCAGATGGAGAACGAGATCGATCAACTGACCTCGGAGCTGAATGGCAGCAAGCGCCGCAAGGCGTTCGGCGTCATCCCCCGCGATTGGTGACCTTTTTCGTGAGGTCACGAAAATGATAAATACAGCAATTCGCCCGAAAGGGCTTTTGCACGGACAGTCTGGCGGAGTTTTCTCCTTTCGCCGTCAGACCGTCCGTTTTCTATTTCACAGGAGGCGAAAGCATTGAGCAAGAAAAACTACCGCCGGAGCGCTGCGCCGTATGTCAAGGGGTATAGCGAAGCTGGCGCGAGCGTTACCCGGCGCGCGCTCAAAGGGTTCACCCCAGACAGCGGTTCGCCCAACGAAGATATTAACCGCAACAACGCCACGCTGCGCCAGCGGTCGAGAATGCTTTATATGGCATCGCCCGTGGCCACGAGTGCCATCAACACCAACCGCACAAAGGTTGTCGGTACCGGCTTGACGCTGAAAGCAACCGTCGACCGCGACCTGCTGGGGCTTTCTCCGGAGGCGGCAAAAGAATGGCAGCACAAGGCCGAGATGGAATTTCGGCTCTGGGGCGGTAAAAAGCAGAACTGCGACGCGCTCGGCCTGAACAACTTCATGGCTCTGCAGCAGCTCGCGCTCAAATCGTGGCTCATGTCCGGAGACGTGTTTGTCCTGGTGAAGCGTTACCCGGCGACGCCGCTGAATCCATACTCCATGCGGCTGCACGTCATTGAGGCAGACCGTGTTTCCACGCCTACCGACTTCAGCGGAGGCTATACCTACGGCGGCTTCGTGGACGCTGTCGTTCCGGACGGGAGGCCCGGCGCCGGTCACCGCGTTTTCGACGGCGTGGAGGTCGACAAAAACGGCCGCGTCGTTGCCTATTACATCAGCAACACCTATCCGCACCAGATCACAACCGAGAAGCAGGAATGGACGCGCGTCCCGGCCTACGGTGAGCGCACCGGCCTGCCGAATATCCTGCACATCATGGACAGCGAACGCCCCGATCAGTACCGCGGCGTTCCGTATCTGGCGCAGGTTATTGAACCGCTGCTGCAGCTTCGCCGCTACACGGAGTCGGAGCTGATGGCCGCGCTGGTGCAGAGCTTCTTCACGGCGTGGATTGAGACGGAAACCGATCCGTCCGGTACGCCGTTCAATGAAGTCGGTACAGGAGACATTGCCGGCGTTCCGACTGCCAGCCCGGATGGCGCTGGCGCGAGCAATATTTCCGACGATCCCAACGAGTACGAAATGGGGCCGGGTAACGCCATTGCTCAGGCCTATCAGGAACAGCTCACTGAGATTTACAGCAAAAATGCCGACGTTCTGATTGAAGCAGAAAAGAACAAAATCGGTCTGCGCGACGCTGAGGGCAAGCTGGCTGTGGCGCAGAAAGCACAGAACGACGAGTTTGAACGCCAGAATCGGCTCTATCAGGAAGCCAATCAGAAGGTTCAGGAATACTACGAGGAAACAGGCCTTGTCACCGACGCCAATATGTGGCTCGGCGAAACGACCGACGAGCTGAACTGGAAGCTGGAACAGAACGCGCAAGCGGTTATGGAGGCACAGGACGCTGTCGACGCCTACCAGAAAGCCATTGATAAAGACAACGACGCGCTGCAGGCCGCGCAGGACGAAATTGCACTCGCTGAGGAAGCTGTTCAAAACCTGACAACGGCCACTGAAGATTCCACCACCGCAACCGAGGACGCGAGCCGCGGCTACGGTGAGCTGAACACCGAGATCAGCAGCGTCAAGGAACGTGTCGAGGCTCTCCAGCAGGCGTATCAGGAAGCCTATAAAGCTGCCGCAGAAAGCGTTCAGGGCCAATATGCACTTTGGCAGCAGGCAGACAGCATCGTTGCGACCTCTGCGTCCAGCATCAACAGTAATCTCCAAGGCCAGATCACGCATTGGCAGACCTACAACGATAATCTGGCCAGCCTGCGTGACAGGGCTGGTGATATTGAGGGCCTGACCGAAATGATTGGTTCTTTCGCAGACGGCAGCTCCGACAGCGTGAATGCGGTTGCCGGCATGGCTGCGGCCAGCGATGAAGAATTGGCCGCGATGGTCGAAAGCTGGAATAAGCTGCGCGAGGAACAGAATAAAGCCGCCGAGGACATCGCAGACTTCCGCACCGGCTTCTCTGAAACTATGGACGCGATCAGTGGAGACCTCGAAGCCACCATTGACGACATGGATCTTGGCACGGAAGCTGCGGAAGCCGGTCGGGCGACCATTCAGGGCTTCATTGATGGTGCAACCGGAATGCTACCGACAGTGCAATCGGCGTATTCCCAGCTCGGATACGCCGCCCTCGCTGCTCTCAGCCGAAACGTGCAGAACAATAATTCTGTTGCTTCGAGCCGTCGCATGAGCGGGTTCTCCCGATATGCCAGCGGCACAACCTCTGCCGAGACCGGTCTTGCCCTCGTCGGCGAAGAAGGCCCGGAGTTTGTGATGATGCACGGCGGCGAAGCGGTCTTGAACGCGGCCGACACACACAGCGCCATCGAAGCTATGACTTCCACTTCGGACAGCTCCGTTCCAGTGCAGGTCAATATCACCGTCGAGGGCGATGTCAATGACGGCGTTATGGAGCGCCTTGAAACCTATGGCGAGGAATTTGCCGCACAGGTACGCGCGGTGATTCGAGAAGACAATATCAACGCGCAACGGGGGGCGTACAGATGAGCAGAATCTACACGACTGTGCAGGGCGATATCGAAGTAAGGAGGTAGCCCTTTGGAAATTGCAAGTAAATACGAAATTGCTGCGGCGAACCTTGCAATCGCTTTACAGACGGACACGGTTTCCGTCGAGCAGCGAAGTGAGCTGCGAGCGGCAATCGGCAGCAGCATCGACAAACTCGTCGACGCGCTCAACATGATTATCGTCTGCTACAACAAGCGAATGTACGCTGGCGAGATCGCGCCCGAAAAAGCCGCAAAGTGCGTCAAGGCAGAATACGCCGCCATCGGCCTTTCCAACGTGGTCGCATACGATTATTTCTCCGCGGCGGTCGGCGCGTTCTTCACGCGCAAAACCCTGATGGCGCTGTCGACCGATGAAAAGCTCGCGTGGGTGAAAACAATCTTCGAGCAGAACGAACGCTGCGGCTGTCAGCGCGTCAAAGACGCTCTGTTCATCTACTGCTTGCGGCTGCTGTCTCACATGGGCATCGTCACGGCGGATCTCTCTTTCACGAACCTTGTCATGCGTGAGATCAACGCCATCACGGAAGACCGAAAGAACGCCGCGATCATGCCGCAGGCGCTCGTCACAGAATTGTAAGGGGTGATCGTATGGCAGTAGAAAACGTAAATTCCAAGCCGATTGCCGCCTCTGCGGCGATTGCCGACTTTATCCTCGCATCGATCGGCGGCAAGGTACGCCGTGTTCCGATCAGCACCCTTGCTGAAACGCTCACCGACGCCGAAGTTGAGCTTATCAGCGCCGCTGCGTCCGCGCTGGTGTCGGCTGCGGGCAGAGCCTGCTATATCGGCGAAAATGAAAACTGGTACGTGTGGGATGGCGCACAGGGCGCATTTGTCGATTCAGGCTATCCATCGCGCGGCACACAGGGCAATCCTGGCGTAATCTTTACGCCACACGTGACCGACGCCGGTATTCTGAGCTGGACGAACGACGGCGGTCTTCCGAATCCGGAGCCCGTGAGCCTGCTCGGACCCGCGGGCGGTGTAACTTCGTTCAATAACCGCTCCGGTGCAGTTGTTCCGAAAAACGGCGACTATACCGCAGAGATGGTCGGAGCGGAAGAGAAAGACGCCGTCAAGAATCACAACGAGTCCGAGGCCGCACACAAAGCCCTGTTCGACGCGAAACTGAATACGGACGGCGACGGCGGCACTCTGAAACCCACCTTCACGCAGTCCGCGACGCGAACGCAGCTCGAATCCGGTCTGGAAATGAAAGTCCTTCTCGGTCGCATTATGAAGTGGCTTGCGGATCTCGGAACAGCCGCGTTCAAAGATTCCAACAACTTTGAATCGAAAGGCGCTGGTTCGTCCGCAGTTACCGCGCACAACACCGCTGCGCAGGCCCACGCTGACCTGTTTGCAAAAAAAGCCGGCAAGGGCATCGCGTTCACGCTCACACTTTCTGTCGCAGGATGGTCGAACCTTGCACAGACGCTAGAAGACGCGCGCTTCCTTGACGCCGAGTATGCCTATATCGTGACGCCGACGGCCGACAGCCTCACGGCGTGGGGCGACGCAGGAATCCGCGTCGGTGACGTTACGGAGAACGGCAAAATGCCGTTTACCTGCACAGATACGCCGGCAAGCGCAATCACAGTAAATATTTACAGAGCGGAGGTCGCACAATGAGCAAAGTATTTCAGATGCTCGGCGGAAGCTGCGGCAGTATCAAGCTCGCGTCCATTGAGATCACAACGCCGCCCACAAAGACCGCCTACAAGGCTGGTGAGCAGTTTTCGACGGCTGGCATGGTTGTCAAGGCGACGTATTCCAACGGCGCCACGCTGATTGCAACAGGCGTTTCGGTCGAGCCGAGCGGCGGTCTGGAAGCAGGCCGCACCAGCGTCACGATCCGCTACACCGAGGGCGGCGTTTCCTGCACCGCGACGCAGGCCGTCACCGTCACCAAGACGAACGTGACCGTGCCGAGCCAGAGCGGCAGCCTGACGTATTCGGGCAGCTCTCAAAGCCCGGCGTGGTACAACTACGATACGGCAAAGATGACGCTCGGCGGCACGACCAGCGGCACGAACGCCGGCACATACAGCGCAAAATTTACGCTGAAAGATACGGCGCTCTACCAGTGGGCAGACGGCACGACGGCGCCGAAAACTGTCTCGTGGAAGATCGGCAAAGCGGATGGCTCGCTGACGCTCAGCAAGACTACGATTACGCTGGAGGATGGAAAGCTGACGGATTCTTTCACCGTGACGCGGCTCGGCACAGGTACGATCTCTGTTTCGTCCAACCATCCGGAGATTGCCACAGCCTCGCTTTCCGGAAACGTCGTGACTGTGACGAGCGTGGACGAAAACTCCGGTACGGTTACGATTACAGTTTCCGTCGCCAGCGACACAAACTACAACGCGCCCACGAACAAGACCTGCACGGTATCGTGCGTGTTCGTGACGATCTTCGGTGTCTGCTGGACGTACAGCAATTCCTCGACGGCGCTCTCCCGTTTGACGCCGAGCAACGACCCGAACGGCTACGTCAATGCCGCCGTGTCTTCGGAGCCGAGCGCGGCCATCGGCACAGGCGCTGGCAGCTCGCCGTTTGATGATTTCATGCCGTGGCAGGGCATGGAAGAATACAACATCATCAACGGCGCTGTGTCGTACAAAAAGGGACAGTCCGGATTCTCCCGCACGTCCTACGATACGATGGTCTTTATCCCTGAGTTTTACTACAAGATCGTCTATAACAGCAGCCAGAGCAAGATCTATTACTACGTTGCAAACGCGCCGTTCACCGGCTTTTCCAAGCACCCCGGTTCTGGCCGCTATGTTGGTCGCTACAACACGATTGCCAGCTACTACTCTAAGTCTGGCGCGAATCCGTTGACGAACATCACACGCGCCACGGCCCGCACAAATTCCCGGAACAAGGGCAGCAAGTGGCAGCAGTACGATTATGCGTCGTGGTGCGCGGTCTGGCTGCTCTATCTCGTCGAGTACTCGTCCTTGGTGGCGACCTCCGCCTCGACATCGTCATCTGCGGGGAACAGTGTGTCGTCCAAATTAAAAGCGTCCAGGGAACAATGCCGACGGGTTTCCTTGTGGTTGATGTTGTACTCCTGGCGGTCCAGGTCGATAATGACGGCACCGATTTCATCGGAAACCTCGACTTCCGTCACAGATCCATCCTGGAATGCGTACTTGATTTTCATAAAAATTCCTCCGTTTTGATTTCTCGAAACGGAGGAATTCGGTATAGCTGCCACGGGTACAGGAAAAGAACCGCAGTCCAAACAGATTTCTCCGTTCCGGTCTGCAGCTTCCTTATCCAGTAGGCAGCTGTTCGTATTAACTTGTCCCATCAGGCGGCACTGGATCGTCCGGGGCCAGCGGGCGTACCGCTTGTGGGTGTGAGCTTTCACTCACATGTACTATTTTATTAAGATTTCGGATTTTCACGAGGAAGCGGGACTTCCGGTTCCGATGGCCGAAAAGCCTGTAAAATAGGCAAAAAAGAAGGCCCTCATGTCTCGAAAGACATAAGAGCCTTGATTTATCTGGGTTTTATACCGGAAGTGCGACTTCCGAATTATTTTTCAGGAGCCGTCATTTTGTTCCCGTTTTTGGGTAGTTGCTGCGGAATACCGGCATCTTGCAGCTTTGCATTCCACATATAGATGTTCTCCATATGGTGATTATCGATTAGATACCGGTAAATGAGATATTCCTCGTTGGCGGCCATGATATTGTACCCGGCCTTGTTTATCAGGTCGTATGAGAACGACGGGTGCAGGTTCAGACCGATACAGAGGGCGAGCACACTTTGCAGAGTGGGTTTGGCATCTTTCTTATTGCGGTAGTCCTGAATCATTCGGGAGCTGATGCCGGTGCGTTCTTCCATCTTCTCGTTGGTATATCCACGACGTTTTACATGATAGTTGAGGGTGCCACAGAAGGAAGAAGGGACCTCTGCAAGGATATCAGACACCCGCTTTGCCTCCGCTGCGATGGCAGTCATTTCACGGGCACGTTTCTGAACATCCTCGTTTTTGCCTTCTTTTGGATTGAACTTCGCCTCCACGAAGCTCTTTGAATCGGCATCTCGGCAGAGGAAACAGATCCGGTAGAAGGAGTCATCGTAGTGGCTACTGACTCTTGTTGTGCGGTCAAATACCAAGCAACATTCGTCAACATGAGCCAGAGCATATTCTGTGAGTTCAGCTCGCTCATTCTGGACGATAACATACTTCGGATCGTTGATGACCATCATGCCGCCAGCGTGAATAAACCGGCCAGCTTTGAAATCTTCTGCAAGGTCCTGATTGAACAACGATTCGATGATGGCGTTGTTCCTGTCGATAATGAAGGTCTGATCCTTTTTCAGAGATCCCTTGGCGAAGGAGAACGGCGGGTAATACTGACCGTCCACATAGTTGAATACGCCTGCGGCCTGATCAAAGCCGAGCTCAATAGCTCTGATTTTTGCGGCCATTGTGGAAACCTTGAAGAAATCGGCAAATTCACTGATAGCAAGCTCCATAATGGACGCTTTGCTGGAAGAAGAGGAAAACGCACGGGTCAGGGTATTGAGGATTTCGTTCAGCTTGGCGCGACCTGTCTTCGCAGGGATCAGGATTTTCGGAGCGATGGCATTGGCCTGCCACTCCATCCATGCCAGTTCCTCACTTAGACTGCCGGACCCTTTTTTATAGTCTTCAACGACAGCGCAGGAAATAGATGTGAGTTCAGGGTTGATAAGTTTCTGAAGCTCAAAGAACTTATAGTGCTTGTCCCAATGGACGCACTCGTGAATGATGGTATTATTCACAGAGCCGATATTACGCATGAAGAATACGTCCGGATCAACCAGAATGGTTCCTTCCTCTATGTCGACAGACACAACATTTCCGTCCCGGTCATAAATATCGACCGTAGCATTATTGAAATAGGTCCGTCCAAAAACACCATCGGGAAGAGGCGCCTGATACACGGTAAGGCACATCGTTTCCAGCACTTCCTTGATTGGTAATGCCATAGGCGTTTCCAATGCTTTCGGACAGTACTTCTTCAGAAATTTCTCGGCGTGGGTATCAAGATCTTTCGAGTACACATATGGGACTAAATACTGCGACAAGGCATCTTCTTTACTGAAGCGTTCCTTACTATATACGCCCATAGACGTAATGGTGACCATACTGAGACCACAGCGGAGGATACCAGTAAAAGAAATGGAAAACCACGGATAGACGATGTCTTCTTCGTAGTCACGTCTGGAGCGACCTTTTACGATAACATCCGCTTGCACAGCAGCTCTAAAAAGGATACGGTCGTCTTCCGTCTCCTTAAAAGAAACTCCCATTACATGAAGATCATCGAGCTCAGTATAGCTCGGATCAGGAACAAGGCTGGTGTGTAAATTCAGCCCTCCACGATTCTGGAATATGTATGACTTGAGCCGCTTGAACATCAAGTCATAATACTGATCTTCCAGATATGCCGCAAAAGATTTATCCTTAAGTGCCAGAAGAAATCCCTCCCTTAACTATGGTTTCAATTTCTGTATTAAGCCTCGTGGTTTTTGAGGTGTGATATTTTGATTTATCGCTCTGCCGGACAAAGGCTGCAAACTCTCGCTGCAGCTCCAAAGAGGGCAAGATCATAGGCAGCGTTTTCATCTTTGCCTGTGTGAGTTTGAGTCGTGTTGTTCCAGTCACATACTCAGTCATGTCCAAAATCCGGAAGTAGACGTTTGCAAACTCGATGTCACAGCATTCCTTCGGGATCAGGACATGAGCATGGTTATTCACCCAGCCTTTTCCCGAAACAATGTAAGATGTATGCTCTCCGGCACCATAAGCACCACAATCTTCGGCAAGGCATATCGCATCGCAGTCCATAAGGTAATCATTGATACTGTCCACCTGACCGTTTGCTCCGTAATAGGGATAAAGTTGGCCAGTATGCATTTCAGAGCGAACAGCATCGTTGATTGGTTTCCGAAGATCATCTCTGATCGTAAAGGCGGTCTCAAAACTCACTGCATCCGGGCTGTTCTTGGGCTCTCCGAACATAACGATAAATTGAGATTTGAACATCTCAGAGCAACAAATTTTGATTTATCGCTCTGACGGACGAAGGCCGCAAACTGCTCCTGAAGCTCGATGGGAGGCAGTGTTATGGAATACTCACTCAAATATGTGATTGGCACTCGCCGTTGACCACCAGTGCCAGTCATAACTTTTTCAGCATCGGAGCGGAACTTTGAAAACATTGTGATAATGTATAGCCAGTATGGATCGCTAACGCCCTTAATGGGTCTGAGTACATGAAACTCTGTAGATCCAAAACCGACTCCGTTTTTCAGTCCTTTAGCAACGCCGCCCTTGCCATTCTCCATGCAGGGCGTTATTTTTGCAAAGAGCACATCGTTTTCGGCAAAGTATGTGAACCCCTTACAGACTTCCGAGTAAGGCCGCTCTACGAAGGCATCGATACGACCATCTTCACTGACAGAGGGCATTGCCACAAATGAGTAGCTGTCATCTGTATTTATGCCTTTCGGCTTTCGGGGATTAAGTTCACAGCACTTTCCGAGTGTAGTTAGTCCCCACCTAAACGGGTCTGTTCCTGGCTTGCCAAAGCGCTCGATAAATTGAGACTTAACGAGCTCATCGGTAGCAGAGATCAGCCTTTTATAGGCCTCCATCGTATCGTTAATGGACCACAAGACTTCGGCCAGCTTGCGCTGGGTGTCCATATCCGGCAGCTCAAACTCCAACTCCTTCAGGTCTCGCCAGTTGATTGTCGGGGACAATGATCCCACAGAAATCTTGATGGCCGCATCCAAGAAATAATCAGAACTGATGAACAAGGGGAAGAACTCCTTGTCGATTACGTCTTCTTTGGGCCGCAGCACCATTCCATGAGCGGAGAAAATGCCGTCGAAAGGTGCTATGGCGACCTTCTTCTGGTAAGCCCTGCGCTTTCCAAAAAGAACATCTCCTTTATGCATCACCAGCTTTTCCCCGATTGGAGCTACCTCCGAGCCGAACCGGGTAACCTTCAGAGTCCCAGAATCCAGATGCTCAAGGCCAAGGTAGGTGAAGCGATCCTCTTCGACAGGCTTTTTCTTCTCGGTGCTGTTGATAGCAATCTGATCAAATCGATATTTCGCCATTATGCACACCTCCTTATGGGAGCGGTGTGGCCGGAGAAATCCTTGTGGGCTACGGGCCCGATAAATTGAGAATTGCAAACAGCTCACCCAATGAATTTACGATGCGATTCCTTCACATTATTCTGGTTCACCATAGCGTATTGGAGCGTGGTATCAATGCTCTGGTGACCGAGAAGCTGCTGTACCTGCTCAATTGGCATGCCTTTGTCGATAGCCATTGTAGCAAGCGTCCGTCGGAACTTGTGCGGATGTACCTTATGAAAACTTAGCTCTCGGCCAATTTTACGGAGCCTGATTTCCACTCCGCTGATTTGAAGTCGGTCAAACGGTTTCAGCAGCGATACGAACAGCGCCTCATTTGTGTCAGTGCGCTCATTCAAATAGCGTTGCAAGTGGATTTTTGTCCGAGCATCGAAGTAAACCTTGCGCTGCTTGTTTCCCTTGCCGAATACAATACATTCCCGGTTCTCAAAATCCACATCACTGCGATTGAGCTTTACGAGCTCACCGACTCGGATGCCGGTTGAGGCCAGAAGATCAATCATGGCCAAATCTCGTGTGTTGTCGCAGTGATCACGCATCAGCTCCAAGGATTCGTCCGAGTAGGTTTCTTTGACCGTTTTGCCGGTCTTGACCTTGTGTATTCTTCTTACCGGGCTCTTGACGATATAGCCCTCGTCTTCGAGCCATGCGAAGAAAGAGGAGAGAATGCGTCTCACATTATCGAGGGTGACTTTGCTCACGGTTCCTCGACGCTGGTAAGTATCAAGGTAGAAGCGAAGGTCCTCGGTTGTTATCTGACATTCCAGCTTGCCGATGCTTTCCAGCATGTTTCGGATTGTAGATTCGTAGTAGCGGAGGGATTTTTCCGAGCATCCCTCGACACGCTTTGCGGCAATAAATACCGGCAGCATGTCGCTCTTTTCGTTCTTGCTCTCGGTTGTAGCCGATTCTAACGGCAGCAGATGCTTTGCCAGCACTTCCGAAAGCAGCGTCATTTGGTCCTCGTCCAGAATACCAAGCAGGTCGTTCTGGATGTTCGTAATAACTTGATTGATCATGGTCGTTTCCTCCTTTTCGTTATCCTCCGTTTTCCGGTGTTCCCACGAGCCGGAGGAAACTTCATGACCTTGTTTCTTAGCCAAGATTCTCAGCTATAATGCGTTTGTAGGTTGCGGTCAGCTCAGAGAGCGCCTGTTCCAGTTCAAATTTTGATTTATCGCTCTGACGGACGAAGGCCGCAA
>ULPX01032043.1_pt1 | contig 18987 bp, 16 predicted proteins | sample 1953911 | NCBI WGS metagenome assembly ULPX01 (sample SAMEA4835640, study PRJEB28245) | human gut metagenome | biome: gut microbiome; material: fecal sample | place: Denmark | collected 2008 | reverse complement strand
TACTGCTGCACCCTCTGGAGTCTTAACAATATTGGAAGTTTCATGAACTGCTGTGAGATAGCCTTCCTCATTTGTCTCACAGATACCTCTGGTAACGGCACCATTTTCACTTAAAGTATTCTTTAAAATAAAGCCTGCCATGCAGAACTGATTGGAATTTTCTGGTGTGTAACCTACAAGGAAATCATGAAGCTTAACAAATGCTTCTTTTCCATAGTAGTCATCTGCATTGATTACTGCAAATGGCTCATGCAGAACTTCTTTACAGGCAAGAACAGCATGTCCTGTTCCCCAAGGTTTGGTACGTCCTGTAGGAAGCTCCACACCTTCTGGAAGTTCACTTAATTCCTGGTATGCGTAGGCAATCTCCACATCAAGATTGTTGCAAATCTTTTCGATGCGGTCACCGATTGCTTCTTTAAATGCGTCCTTAATATCTTTACGGATAATAAAAACAATTTTGTTGAAGCCTGCTTCGATTGCATCATGGATAGAATAATCCATGATGATTTCTCCATTTAAGCCAACCGGAGCAAGTTGTTTGATTCCGCCGCCGAATCGGGAACCGATTCCGGCAGCCATGATAACTAATGTTGTTCTCATAATTTGTTCTTTCCCTTAAAGATAATTATTCTACAGTTACACTTTTCGCCAGATTTCGTGGTTTATCTACATCCAATCCTTTAGCTACACTGATGTAATATCCCAGTAACTGTAATGGAATCACTGCAAGTGATGTTGCAAAAAGTGGATCTGTCTTTGGAATGTAGACTGTAAAATCTGCTGTATCTTCAATGTTATACTTTCCAAAAGTAGTCAATCCCATCAAATATGCTCCTCTGCTCTTACATTCTAACATATTAGAAATAGTTTTTTCGTACAGTTCTGGCTGAGTCAATACACCTACTACTAAAATATCGTCTTCAATTAAAGAAATTGTTCCATGCTTTAATTCTCCGGCTGCATATGCTTCTGAATGAATATAGCTGATTTCTTTCATCTTTAAGCTACCTTCCATGCAGATTGCATAATCAATACCTCTTCCAACAAAAAATACATCATGGGCATTTACCTGCTTTGATGCAAACCACTGGATACGTTCTTTGTCTTCTAAAATCTTTGCAATTTTTTCTGGTAAAGTTTTTACTTCTTTAATAAGTTCAACATATCTTTCTTCTGAAATTTCTCCACGAACTTTTGCAAATTGGATTGCCAAAGCGTAAGTTGCAACAAGCTGTGTACTATAAGCCTTTGTTGTAGCGACAGCAATTTCAGGTCCTGCCAAAGTATAAAATACTGAATCAGCTTCTCTGGCAATAGATGATCCAACTACATTTACAATTCCTAATGTTCGTACTCCTTTTTCCTTTGCTTCCCGAAGTGCTGCTAAACTATCTGCTGTTTCTCCAGACTGACTTATAACTACTACTAAGCCATTCTTATCAAGCAAAGGATTTCTATAACGGAACTCAGAACCAAGTTCTACACGAACAGGAATTTTTGCTAAGTCTTCAATTACATACTGTGCTGCAATACCAACATGATAAGCTGATCCACACGCAACAATATAAATCTGACTGACCTCTTTTATATCTTCTTCAGAAAGCCCCACATTTGATAAATCAATAAAGTCCTCTTTCACAACAGAATTAATTGTATCACCTACAACCTTTGGCTGTTCGTGGATTTCTTTCATCATAAAATGTTCATATCCAGCTTTTTCTGCTGCTTCTGCATTCCAGTCAATAGTTTTTAATTCTTTCTCAATTTCATCTCCATCAAGATTATAGAAAGTAATTTCGCCTTTTCTTACACGAGCCATCTCCATGTTACCAATATAATATACATTTCTTGTATATTTTAAAATAGCAGGTACATCAGATGCGATATAAGATTCTCCATCTTCAATACCAAGAATCATTGGACTATCTTTTCTTGCAACATATATTTCTTCTGGATATTCATTAAACATTACTGCCAAAGCATAAGAGCCACGAATACGAACCATAGCATGATTAATTGCATCTACTGGTGTTCCTTCATATTTTGTATAATAATAATCAATAAGTTTAACTGCAACTTCTGTATCTGTATCGGAATAAAATGTATACCCTTTTCTCACAAGCTTTTCTTTTAATTCCTGATAATTTTCAATAATGCCATTATGTACTGCTACAATATTTCCATCATCACTTCTATGAGGATGAGCATTATTTTCCGATGGTTCTCCATGAGTTGCCCATCTGGTGTGACCAATTCCACATGAACCAATTACTGCCTTCCCATCATTGGTTTTTTCAGCAAGAATTTTAAGTCGTCCCTTTGCTTTTACAATATCAACATCCCTATCTCCATCACGAACTGCAATTCCTGCAGAGTCATAACCACGATATTCTAACTTAGACAAGCCCTCTAATAAAATAGGTGCTGCCTGTTCTTTACCTGTAAATCCTACAATCCCACACATAATTATTTACTCCCTTTTACTCGTAATCTTGCCTTATAATAAATCTTTTATAGCAAAATTATTATCTTAACTTTTACTTTATTGTTTCCCTTATTTTATTATGTTTCTTTAAATGGACATACCTTCAGACATTGATAGCATTTAATACACTTCTTTTCGTCTATTTGAGGATATTCAAATCCTTCTTCATCTTCAATCATTGAAATTGCCATTTGAGAACAAATTGCATAGCATGCGGTACACCCACAACATTCTTTTTTTTCTTTAAATAGTACAGGTATTTTCCTGTCCATCTTTTCCTCCCTTTATACGCCTATTACATAAGCATATTTTCCTAGTATTCTATGTGCCATCATAACGCACACTGTAGAAATCATGATTACAAATATTGCATTTATCGGAAATACATTTGCCATTGGAACTAACTTATTTAAGATTCTAATTATCAGCATATGACACAGATATATTCCAAAAGAATTATCACCCAAAACTTTTAAAAATTTTTTCAAAATAACTGGTTGCTCATTCAAATTTAAATCACCAGCTTCTATATATATGTATGCTCTTATACAAAAAAGCCCCGTTGTTATAATGGAACTCATTTTTAATTGTGTTGTCGCCATATCAAAGTTTCCCATCCAATACCAAATAAATCCTTCAACACCTTGAATTACCAATGAGAACAGACACAAGTTAGTTAAACATTTTTTAGATAATTGTAAATTAATATACCCGTTTTTTAAACTTACCCCTAAGTAATAAAATCCAAACCAAAAAACAAATAATTCACCCTGAAATGGAAAGCCTAATTCAAGATTAAACCACAAGCTTATATAACGAATTAGAAAAATGCTAACGGGTGTTACAAACCACCCTAATTTAGAAAATCTACTCCGCAAAAGTTTAAACGTAACTGGTATTAATAGTACCATCTGTATATAAACCAGAATAAAATAATATATTCCATTACATTTTGACATAAAAACATCCGGTATAAATGTATTTATTCTCCGATTCACGACCGCAAATATAAATGACCAAATTATATAAGGAATAATTATTTTTTTAATTCTGCGATATATTATATCTCTATATACTCCATTTTCGTTTTCTTTGGTTAAATAACCGGAAAGAAATATAAACATACCTACTGCAAAATTAACAAATGGTCGAATTATTACTCCGTACCCCCCCAAGCATATGTATTAGTGTTATATGTATGGATAACAATTACTGCAATAATTGATAATCCTCGCATTATTTGTATTTTTTTATTCATTCTTCTCTCCCATATTGAACTGCATTAACATACCGTAATCAAGATTTGACTTTATACCCCCCCGTCTTGCTCTTTTAAGCACTGGTTTTAATACTTTCTTAATAGCATTTTTTATTCTTTGTTTTATTGGCAAAGATAAATAACTTTTTCTTAACTCTTCAAAATCCATTTTCTTCATATCTATAAAAAAAGTCTCTCTCTCTTTTGGTCTATAAACAGAACGGAACTCTGCTGGATTTTCTTTTGTAGCGTCGTCATATTCTACTTCCATAACTTTTACAGATGACTTAGATATGAGCCTGTTAAATATTTTTTCTCCTTGATTCGTTCGAACAATTACCAAAGATGTTCCTTTACTATCATTCATTTCTGGAGCAATAGTGTCAATCCCCCAGAAATCTCCTATCGTTAAATCCGATAATCTTAATGTCTTAGCTTTGCATTCATAGCAGGATGGTCTAAGGCAGAAATCACTTAAAAACATTTGCATATACGGGTCTTTGCTTTTAGAGATGTAAACTTCTTTAGATGAACCATACTCTTTCATTCCAAAGTTTTCCCATCCTTGATCTTTACATCTAAAGTTGACTTTCTTCATCTTGCCTTGCATTTTATTTTCCATATAACCTACATATTCTTTCCACAATGCAGGTGATGGAACCCCATGGCAAATAATATCAACACAAATAAGATTTTTATAATCTTTCTGAAGAAATTTCTTTAATCCATTAATTTGACATCCTGTTCCAGTAAATAAAACCAATTTATTTAACACTAGATTTTCACGAACATTCTTAAAAATATTTTTAATTTTAGCTTGTAAATATTTAGATCCTAGAAGTTTCTCTAAATCTTGCTTTTCTGTAACTCCAATATACTCAGCTTCTGTGCAAGATGCATTCATTGCAACTCCATAAACAATTCCTTTTTTTTCAAGAACCTCATTTGCCAATAAAGAAAAAATTGCACCTGAAGAGCTTTTCATCCTTATGTCATTATCATAATATGCCGCATACGCTTTTTTTTCGTTTATCGCCATATTCTAATCTCCCTCCAAACTGTAAATTTTCCCAAATACGCCTTATTTGATCTTCTTCAAATCCATGAGTTCTCCCCATTTCAAATCTGTCTCAAGCGTAATATCCGTATCAAAACCGCCTTGATCAAAAAAGGTTAGTTCTCCAAAATAAATTTGCCCATCTATATTATATAAATCTACTCTCATATGAACCAAATTCTCTGAGAGTTGTTCGGCAATCCTTATCATTTTTTCATAGTTTTCCGGTCTTTCCACATTTGATTCGGGTTCTAATTCCGGTTTTTGATATAATAAGCGATTCCACTCTTTATCATAAAAACGAAAAGTTGGATGTCCAGATGCCCTATTCGTACATACCATCACGCTATCCATTTTTCCATTAAACATAAAAAATTTATAATCATTTGGTACTGTATTCGTTATCATTTTTTCTGCTATAATCCGATGTCTCAAATTTTTATATGGCCATTCTCGGCATAGATAATAGTAATTATTTTTTAAACTCTTTTCCAATACATCTTTTGTTTTATCTATGTCCATATTGTTTTTATCATTTATAAGTACTACTCCACCAGAATCATGTGTTGTTTTTAAAACAAAATTAGATGGCAATTTTGAAAAATCTATATCTTCAAAACGATCCCACGCACCATAAGTAGGTATAACATATTGTTCACCAATTTTATCTGCAACATATTTCTTTGCCTCATATTTATCTACCATTATTTGGTAGTGTTCTTTTCGGTCATTTATTTTCAACCAATTAAGTTTTTCATTATAAGATTTTGGATTACTCAAATTCAGCTTTCTCTTCAATTTACTAAAAAAAACCACTCTTAAATAAATTGAATCCGGCAAGACTTTAGCTAAATTTACAAAGACTTTTTTATATAATTTCATATGTTTTTTCCTTTCATTTACTTTCTTTTGGCAAATTTATGAATTATCGCTTTCATTTCCTCACGATACATAAACGAAGTTATTATCAAAGAAACTATTCCAAATAAAAATGCCTGTATTTCACCAAATGAAATAAGAATAAGTGAATGTATAATTAGCAATACAAACGAAAAAATATTACGCTTGAAACTTATCCCTATGTTCATTTCTATTTTCATATCACGTGCCCTTACCAAAAGCACAGCAAAATATCCTAAACAAGTTCCAATCGCAATTCCCTGCATTCCAAGCGGCCTAACTAAAATAAAATTGAACAAAAGATTGGTCGCAGCACCTAATGCAGTTGTAATAAAAACTTTATTTGTTTTAGCTCCTACCGTATACACAACACTAAAAAAAGATGCATAGCAACTAATAATTGTTGACACTGATAATAATGGTACATATTCCCATGCTATGGCAAACTCCTTGCTCATAACGCCTACATAGACCGGCTTAATAAGCATAACTATTCCAATTGTAATAAATACCATTCCAAATGACGTAACATTGAAAACATTTTGATAAAATCCTTTTTTATCTTCACTTGATTCAACCTCAATAGCAGACATTTGCCAAGCCTGAACAAACAAAGAATATACCATATTTATAATTTGAGGTATTTTTAAAGCAAGTGAATATATTCCATTTGCACTATCACCCAAAAAATAATTGATAATATATTTATCACCAGCCGCCATAATCCACCACATTAAACTGTTCGGAACTAACGGAATACTATACTTCAAAATCATTTTCAATATTTTTTTATCAATACATTTAAAGGAGACAACTTTAAAAAAATCACTGAATACAAGAATATATATTGTGCCAATAACTGCTGCCAGCAACGTCGCATATAAATATCCAGCCATTCCCCACTTAAAAACTAAAAGAAAAAGTACATTGAATCCCAATGTCGTAGCTGTTGTAATTAATCCAAAAATTGTAAATTTTACATTCTGATTTATTGCCCGAAAATACTCACTATATATTTGGTTAAATGTTCGAACAACTAGAAGAGCAACAAATATCCAAATATATTCATCAAATTTGAAAATCATTTTATACACTGGAGTAAATGCTATAGATATTGCAGCTCCAAATAAAAAAACTGCAAAGCAATTACTTGCTGCCTCTTTTGGCGTTAAGTCTTTCCCAAGAACAAAACGTATAAGTGCTTCATTAACCATCATAGTTGAAAATGGAATTACCATACCTAATGACGTTATAAACAAATCAATTGTTCCATATTCTGCTGTTGTCAGCACATATGTATATAATGGAACAATCAAAAAGGTTAATATTTTGCTTCCAAAATTCCCCACCGCAAAAATTGCGGTATTATATACTAATTTTTTATAATTATTCTCACTCATTTATTTAGCCTCGCATTATCCTTTCTGTACTATCATTATTCATCTAATGCATGGTGAATAAATCTGTATGCCTTTTCCCTTTCCTTTTTTAATGACTGATTGGTTATTGAAAAATCATATTCAAACTTGACATCTTGAAAATTTCCAGTATAATGCAGTTTTTCCAAATGAAATGTTTTTAATAAAGTGTTTATTCTACTTCCCATTCCTGTGTGTTTTCCATTTCTATCAAATACTAGAAATGGTCTATTATATAAAATTGAGAAAACCGACGCATGAAATGAATCTGTACATACAAATTCAGCTGTTTTTATAAGATATACAAACTCAGACGGTCCACAACAATAAAATTCACTTTCTAAATTAGATAAATCAATAATTTCACAATCTTTTTCTGCTGCGATTTTATGTATAGCACTTATATATTCCTTTGTTTCAGTTCCCAAAAAATAGCAAACAATATATTTATCCGGAAGTATTTCCTTCGGTTTTTTTACAATTCGATCCCATTCTTCTTTTTGTAACATCATTGTTGGATCAATCAGTACTTCTACGTCCTGACGGTTTGTTATTTTTTCTATTATATTTTTTGCAGCTTCCTCTCTTACTGATATTGCATCAAATTTTGAAATATACTGTTCCACTCTTCCTTTATAATCTAACGGTATCTCTTCTATTCCAAATGATGCACTTATTGCAATCTTTTTTTTCTGAGTAAAAGTAAGCAAATCCAAATCACTCAGCCCGCCATAAATCGGATTCCATATCTGATCTGAACCGACAAAATAGTAATCATATTTATCAAATTCTTGCAATCTTGAAAAAGAGAAAAAATGTTTTGAGTTTACAATTTTTTTGTTAAATTCCAAAAAGTTTTTCTTTCTTTCTTTAGGATCTTTGGGATCAACACAGTCCTTTATTTTGTCGCCTTTCAAAAGATAACGGAACCAACCTTTTATGTATAACTTTAATACTTCAATATGATTCACCTTTTTGTTATTCAAACAGGGAATATTTACAATATTAACTGTATTTAATCCTTCTTTTTTCAGAATCTCTTGCACCGCATAATTTTGTAGTTTATTCCCAAAATTTGAATTACCATACAGTGAAACAATCGCTGCTGTTTTTTTATTATTTTTCATAATTAATCCTCTATATAAGTTCCTCATAGCAAAAATGTAATAATATATAATTTGGGGACTATTATTCACATTTTTTTTTGCTAATCATTAAAAGCATCTTATATATTAATACCTTAATATGTTTTTTCCCACTTGGTTTTATAACAATTTTATTTTCTTTCAAAATTCCAGCAATTTTTTGAATACTATCATTTATCATTTTTGAATTATAAGAAGTATCATTTTTCACCCGTGCTTTCCAATATGTAGTAAAGAGAAGTGCCATCCATAATTCCAAACTATATCTTAGTGAACTTTTCTCCAATTTTTCATGTACCATCAAAATCATCTCTAATGATTTTGCAAAAGATTCTGCAGTAGGTTTTGAGGACAATGACGATGAATCAATATCATGATATATAGTATAATAACATTTAGCTGAATAGAAAAAATTACTGCATTTATCCAGATAGATATATGTAGTATATAAATCTTCAAATATAGTTGACTCATAAAACATATCTTCTGTTAATATACTTTTTCTAAAAATCTTTGCACCTAAACCAGGTCTGACAACTTCATTTAATTCATCAATATTGTGCAATCCTTCCCTAGTTTCATTGAACCCAGAAATAATATCTTTCGTATCACCAATAATATCCTCCCTATCAAAAAAGAGAACATCTATTTTTTCATTTTTTTCAAACAGATCATTGATTTCTCTAAGTACATCAGAAGTCGTAATCCAATCATCACTATCTACAAAGAAAAACAAATCTCCCGATGATTTTTCAAATCCAAATTTTCTTGTTAAACCAGGTCCAGTATTTTCTTTCGTATACGCTTTGATTCTACTATCCATTTCTTGATATTTTTTCATCAATGAATAACTATTATCTTTTGAACTATCGTCGACTAATATTAATTCATAATCCTCATATGTTTGACTCAAAACAGATTGTACTAATTTATCTAAATACCTTTCCGCATTATATACAGGTACAATTATACTAATTTTCATACCTCTTCCTTTCCTTATGAGCTTGTCCTAAAATAATTCCATATGCAACAGCTATTGGCTGTATAATATTTGATTCTTCAAAAAAATAACTAAACGCACTTAGGAAAATAGTAATAATCAATAACATCCCCATAACTGGAGCATATTTATTTTTTTCTCGTATAAATTTTATTTCTATTATAATTAAAGATAAAACAAATAATACTAATAATGATAATCCTATTATCCCATAATCATATAGGTACTCTATATAACTATTATGTGAAAAGCGAGAAAATCCACCTGGTTTAAGGCGATAATAAACACTTTGGAAACCATGTCCAAAAATTTTTTCCCTTATATTTGACGTCTTGAACGCTTGAAGAGTAATCGCCCAAATAATATCTCGACCGCTTCCTCCATCTGTACTTAATTTTGAAAAACGGTCAAAAATCTCAAGTCCCGATCTATTCTCGAGATACAATACTGCTCCACTACCTATACAAATAGCAATAAAAAGATACATATATTTTTTCCATTTTTCTCTTAATGAACCTTGTATATGTGCATCTAATACTAACATCACCAATATTCCTAAAATTAATGCTATCGTTCCAGTTCTTTTCGTTGATGCAACAGATATAGCAATACATAATAACATACATAAATTTCGCAAATTCTTTTCTTTAAGAAAAATGATAATTAACGGTAACGCAGTTAAGCAATAATATGTTAAAAATACTACCTGCCCTATGTTTCCATTTCCAGCTAAATGTATTCTTATAAGTGATACTGAGATAAGACACATTATTAAGTAATATATAAATGTCTTTTTTTCAATATTTTTGTTCATTTCATTATGACAAGTAAAGTCATAATACACAATAACACTTAACGGCCAAATAAATATATCAATTGGCGTATAGGGTAAGTAAATTGAATTATTTAATATAGTAATTACACATTGATATACAATTAAAATTCCTAAAATCAAAGTAATACTGTTTATTGATTTCCTCTTTAGCGTTATCAATTCCTCAAAAAAATAGCATAACAAAACAATTGCCTGCATACCAAACCCCAAAAGTCTTATAGTGCCATTTTGGTTTGTTTGATATAGCATTTTAAGTATGACGGAAAAAAACAAACAATTATATGCTATTCCCATAAAAAATTTTTTTAAATTTATTTTCAGCACTTTTAGATAACCTCCGAGATTTTTATGCTATATTAATCATGTTTTTTATTTATTTCCAAGCTGATTTGCAATATCCTCGTCCACAATATCCTCTCCAGATTTATGTTTTAACTGCTCTTTTGAAGCCTCACTTAAGCCATTATCAATTACACAATTTATGTCACATGTACTACATTTATCAAGTTCTTCTTTCGTAACTTTTCCATCACGATAATCACAGCAAATTTTGTTTTCATACATACTGTATGGTTGTTTAGTAAATAAAGCTTTAAATTTATGCACTAAAACCCATGTTGCTGGTTTCCAAATATATTTATGCATAGCCGGAGAAACAGAGCCTATCATCCAGCAATCTCGATCACAACAACGAACTTTTTTTCGCACCTCTTCTGCCTGAGAACTATTCCACAGTTCATCCCAAGATTGATTATTCAAATTTCCCATAACTTCTTTATCCTTAGTTCCATTGCAAGGCATAACATCACCATATGGATCAATGAAAAATGTATCAAAACTCATGTCACATGGAAGAAGCCTCTTTTGCCCATAAATATAATTAATTAATCCATGATTAAAATATGCTCTGAACCATTTTTTAGGACTATTACTACGTAATAACTCATTAACTAACTTTTCAAAATTCTTTGCAACCATCGGACGATCATGAATAATATTTTTTGCTTCTACAAAATAGAAACTATTATGTAAAGAAGCCGTTGCAAATTCCATCCCCATTTCATTACTAATTTGGTATAATGGTACAAGGTCTGGTGCGTTTTTATCCTGTACAGTCATACCAAATCCAACATCTTTCATTCCCATTTCTCTAAGTTTTTTTAACGTACCATATCCACGCTGATAACCATTCTGAAGGCCTCGTATTTCGTTATTTGTCTCCTCAAGTCCTTCAATGGAAATACGTATGCCAATATTAGGGAACTCTTTACAAAGGTCCACAATACGATCTGTAAAAAATCCATTAGTCGAAATAACAATACGATCGGATTTCTTATATAACTCACGTACAATGTCTTTCAAATCAGTTCTAATAAAAGGTTCACCACCAGTAATATTTGTAAAATACATCTTTGGCAATTTTTTTATTGTGTCCAAACTGATTTCTTCTTCTGGCTTAGATGGTGCTTTATAACGATTGCACATTGAACATCTGGCATTACAACGATATGTAACAATTACTGTTCCATTTAATTTTTTTTCAGTATTCTTTTTCATCTTTATTAATTACCCCTTTATTTTCTATTTTTGACAGCCTCATTAAAAATTTTCATCAAAGCTTCATAATGTGATTGCGGTGCGAATCTGTTTTCAAGCCTTTTTCTACTAGCTTGTCCCATCTTTTTAACCAAAATATCATCATCTAGCATCTTAATTTTTTTAATAAGATCCTCAACATTTGATGGTTCAAATAAATATCCGTTTTCCCCATCACTAACCAATTCTGGAAGACTTCCTATATTGCTAGCGATAACCGGCTTTGAATATTGAAACGACTCTAAAGCAGTATTAGGTAGGTTATCATACCAAATTGAAGGAATCAATGTAAATCTAGCTCCTTTTATAATATCCTCTAGTTCCTCTCCACTCTTAAACCCAAGGAATTCAACATTCTTCATTTTATGATCCTTTACATATTTTTTCAGACGCTTTGCCTCATCTGTTGTATCGTCTCCCATAATTTTAACTGTATACTCAGGCAATTTTTCATACGCTTTTATAACAGTTTCAACTCCCTTTTCTTCAGTAACACGTCCAAAATATAATCCATACGATCCTATCTGCGGTTCCCCTATTGTTGTTTTACTTGCTGTAAAAGTAGGAATACAATGAATTCTTTTTTCATCAAAGCCATTTAATGCCAATTTTTTCTTCAAAAATTCTGATGGTGTTATAAATGCATATACATTTTTATATACATTTATCATTTTATGAAATTTCATAGAAAACACTCTTACGACAGATGCAAATAGTGATCCTTTCACACATCTCTTTTTAATACAACTCCTATATCCCTTTGATAAACATTCTTCACAGACTTTCTTTTCATACATAAAATCAAATCTTGGACATAACAAGAAATAATCTGATAATCTTAACACAACCGGGATTCCCATTTTACTTGCACCTGTAATTACACTCGGAGACAATTTATTAACAAAATGAATAATATATACCAAATCTGGCTTTACATCCTTTATTTCTTTTTTTATTGCTTTTTCTACTTCACGAGAATAAATACTTCGCGTAAGTAACTGCCAAATTGATTTAGGTGTCTTTTTCACTTCATCAAAATATGTTGCATCTCGTCCACCAATTGGTTCTACAAAGTATTTTGAATATTCTGTTGCAACATTTTTATTGGAATGTATGGAAAAAGGTATAACCTCATGCCCATTATCTTCAAGCATCTTTTTAATATTAAACATATACTTTTCTGGGCCCCCAGAAATAAAGTATCTATAATTTACTATAAGTATTCTCAACGTTTTCTCCTTATCTTTATAAATAGCATTATTTACTATTTTTTATACACAAATATTTAATAAACAATAAACCTACTCTTTTTTATTCCCCTCTGTGATGGATAATCGCTTTTTATAAAGATCTCTTGTATCTCCAATTATTTTTGCCGGATTTCCACCCACAATCGCAAAATCAGGTACATCTTTAGTTACAACTCCGCCAGCTGCTACTAAAGCATTTTTTCCAATAGTGACATTATATAAAATAATACTCCTTCCTCCAATTACAGCATTATCTTTTATTACTACCGGGCCAGTATAATAATCAATCATTGGACCAGTGTAATTACAATCTCTATTCCACATTCTAGCTACTAAATCATGTTCATAGATTCTAACATCTGCCGCTACAGTGACATTATTTCCTATACTAATTAGATCCGGATGGGTAGGAATCCAACATGGATGCCAATACCCCCCCCCGACCATATTCTTTAAAGATATTAGATTTTCTAATCACTTCAGCTTTAGCATGGTTTTTCTTTAAAACTGTCAAAAGTAATAATTTAAACAAAATAACTAATTTTTTCACTAATTTCACCGTTTTCTATTTTTAGTTTATTAATCTCTCTGAAAAATATCCCTTGTATAAACTTTGTCTTTTACATCATCCAAACAACTATCGTAACGATTGGCAATAATTGCCTGACTCTGCCTCTTAAACTCATCTAAATCATTAACCACTTTGCTGCCAAAGAAAGTTTCACCGTCTTTCAATGTAGGCTCATAAATAATGACTGTAGAGCCTTTTGCCTTAATTCTCTTCATGACTCCCTGAATAGAACTCTGACGGAAATTATCACTATTACTCTTCATAGTAAGACGATATACACCTACCACAACATCTTTTTCTTTACTTTCATCCCAGTCATCATTTGCTTCATATGCTCCAGCAATTTCCAAGACTCGATCAGCAATAAAATCTTTTCTCGTTCTATTAGACTCAACGATTGCTTCAATAAGATTTTCAGGAACATCTGCGTAGTTAGCAAGCAGCTGCTTTGTATCTTTTGGTAAACAGTATCCACCATATCCAAAAGATGGATTATTATAATGTGTTCCAATACGAGGATCGAGACATACTCCATTAATAATCTGCTGTGTATTCAGACCTTTCATTTCGGCATAGGTATCTAACTCATTGAAATAAGAAACTCGTAATGCCAAATATGTATTTGCAAACAATTTGACTGCTTCTGCCTCTGTAAAGCCCATAAATAAAGTATCAATATCTTCTTTAATAGCACCTTCCTGTAAGAGCTGTGCAAACGTATGTGCAGCTTTTACTAAACGTGCATTATTAATATCTGTTCCAACAATAATTCGGCTTGGATACAAATTATCGTATAACGCCTTACTTTCTCTTAAAAATTCCGGACTAAAAATAATATTATCACAATGAAATTTTTCTCTAATACTTGTTGTATATCCAACAGGAATAGTCGATTTAATAACCATAATCGCTTCCGGATTATATTCAATGACTAATTTTATAACTGCTTCTACTGCAGAAGTATCAAAAAAATTCTTTTTGCTATCATAGTTTGTTGGAGCTGCAATAACAACAAAATCTGCATCCTTATAAGCTTCTTCTGCATCCAATGTAGCAGTTAAATTCAAATTTTTTTCTTCTAAATATTTTTCAATATAATCATCCTGAATTGGAGATTTCTTATTGTTAATTAACTCTACCTTTTCTGGAATAATATCTACTGCTGTCACCTGATGATGCTGACTCAATAAAGTAGCAATAGATAATCCAACATATCCTGTCCCTGCCACAGCAATTTTCAATGAATTAAAATCTCTCATTTTTTCTCTCTTCTTCCTATTCTTAAAATATATTTACATATAAAACTCTTTGTACCATTCTGCAAACTTGCGTAATCCTTCACGTAAAGTTGTCGATGGTTTAAAACCATAGTCTCTTTCCAATGCTTGCGTATCAGCATATGTCACAGGAACGTCTCCCGGCTGCATCGGAACAAGTTCTTTATGTGCTTCAAAATCATAATCTTCTGGTAAGACTTTTGCTCTAATTAATTCTTCCTGAAGAATTTGTACAAAATCTAATAAGTTCTCTGGATGATTATTTCCAATATTGTAAACAGCATATGGCGGAATCGGCAAACCATCTTCTCCGTTCTTTTTCTCTGGTGCCCCCTGCATTACCCGTACAACGCCTTCCACAATATCATCAACGTAAGTAAAATCTCTTTTACAATTTCCATAATTAAAAATTTTAATAGTTTCTCCATTTAATAATTTATTTGTGAATCCAAAGTATGCCATATCGGGTCTTCCTGCCGGTCCATAAACAGTAAAGAAACGCAAACCAGTTGATGGAATATTATAAAGCTTTGAATATGCGTGAGCCATTAATTCATTACTTTTTTTCGTAGCAGCATATAACGATACAGGATTGTCTACTTTATCTTCTGTACTGTATGGAACTTTCTTGTTACTTCCATATACAGAAGAACTTGATGCATATACCAAATGTTCTACTGGATAATGTCTACATCCCTCTAATATGTTGTAAAACCCAATCAAATTACCTTCTATATATGCGTCTGGATTTGTAATAGAATATCTCACACCTGCCTGTGCCCCTAAATTCACAACCACTTGAGGAGTATATTTCTCAAAAATCGAATTAATAAGTTCCTTATCTGCCAAATTTCCTTTTACAAAGGAAAATGTCTTACTAGATGAAAGTTTTTCTAATCTATATTCTTTTAAACGAACATCATAATAATCATTCATATTATCGAGTCCAACTATTTTTATTCCTTCTATTTCTTTTAATAACCTTTCAGCCAAGTTTGATCCAATAAATCCAGCTACACCTGTAATAAAAATCGTCTTGTTTTTCAATTCAATAAATTCTTTGCTCATTTTATCTCCTATACAATTCTAATGTTCTCTCCACAACATCATCCCAATTATATTTTCCACAAATATAACCTGCTGCTTCATCTTTATATTTCTGTACCTGTTGTGCATCCTCACATGCTTCTTGAAGCTTACTCTGCAAATCTGCTACATTACTTTTTTTAAATATGATTGCCTTATCTTCCACTACAGAAGCACATTCATCTATGTCAGATACCAAACAACAATTTCCATAACTCATTGCTTCTAAAAGACTTAATGGCATTCCCTCTAAATCGCTTGGTAAACTATAAATATAAGCATTGCTGTATAGTTCATCTAACAACTGTCCCTGAACAAATCCGGTAAAAATAATTCTGTCATCGTCTTTTGCCATTTCTTTTAACTGGTTAGCAAATTCATCAGTATCCGAACTGCCTCCTGCAATGACTAATTTCTTATCTGTTTTTACGTTCTTAAAGCTTTCTATCAGATAAGTAATTCCTTTTTCCGGAACAAGGCGTCCTAAAAATAAAATATAATCATCTTTCTTTAAACCAAATTTCTTGTCAATAAGTTCTGCCTTTCTAATAACTGGACGATTCACACCATTAGGGATAAACTTTGTATCACGTCCATAAGTCTCTTTAAAATAATTTTGTACTCCCTCACTGAGAACAATAATTTCATCTGCAAATTTAACAGCACATTTTTCGCCAAGCATAATATATGTGCTGGCTAACTTGCCCCATTTTGCTCTTTGATGATCAAGTCCATGAACCGTAGCGATACAACGTTTTCCAAATAATTTTGGCAACCATAACATTGCACATGGTCCTTCTGCATGAAAATGTACCACATCATATTTTCCAAACGCTGCTGCTACCGCTGCAAAAAATGAAGCACTCATCGCTGCTAGTCCTTTTTTATCTATCGTTGGTACATATTTCATTCGGATACCTTTATATTCTTTTAATTTCTTCTCATCAAATTCTTTACCACTTACATGATGTCCATTACGGTTATATACTGTTATCTTATGTCCTAGTTTTGCCATGCGAACCGTTAATTCTTCAACGACAATTTCAATTCCACCTTGGCGACTCGGAATTGTCTTATGTCCAAGAACTGCAATTTTAAGTGGAGAAGTATTATTTTTCCTTTTATTCATAACTTCCTCTTATTATATTTATAACTTATCTATTATTACTTTCTGTGGCTTAAATTCTTTTTACAGAAATCAAGCCACAATCATTTCATCACATAGATCCATCTTTTCTAAGAACTACCATTACTGTTTTAAACAATATTTTTATATCTAGCCCAATGTTCCAATTTGTGATATACTCCTTGTCAAGACGAACTACCTCTTCAAAATCAGTAATGTCGCTACGTCCGCTGACCTGCCACATACCGGTTATTCCTGGCTTAATTGCCAGTCTTGCACGATGGTGCAGCTCATAAAAATTCGTTTCCGAAATCAAAGGTGGCCTGGTTCCAATTATTGACATATCACCTTTCAACACGTTAAAAAACTGCGGAAATTCGTCAATGCTTGTTCGTCTGATAAAATCCCCGATACCAGTCTTATGTGTTCCATCTGGAAGAATCTTATTTCCGATAACTCGTGGGTCAAAATCCAATTTGAACATCTTTTCATCACCCAATTTGTTATCTTTCATCAATTCAGCCTTACGTTCTTCTGCATCCATATACATGCTTCGGAACTTATACATTTTGAATCTCTTTCCATTCTTTCCTACACGTTCCTGTGCAAAGAAAATCGGTCCCGGTGATGCTATGTAAATTGCTGGAGCAACAAATATAAATAATATTCCGGTAATCAAGCATCCTACCAAACCTCCGGCAATATCCATCAGACGTTTCAGCATCAAATCTCTTGTAGATGCATAGTTAATACTGGTAGTCAGTACTGTATAATCTCCGACTTTTTCTACAAACTGTTTTTTCCCCGGCACGCTTTGTACCTTTGCAAGATTTAGATGTACTGTTACTCCGGTTTCCGTAAACTGCTCAATCAGTTCTTTTGGATATGGAACTACACCGGATGTCACAATCAGAACTTCATCAATCCATTCTTTGCAGACATATTCGGCAGCATTTTCCATATTTGCCACTACTTTCACACCATTAACATACTTTCCTGTCATTTCCTTATCTATAACAGCAATTCCAGCAATCTTATACCGGGCATAATTATGCTCTTTCATACTCTCTACTACTGCACTCACTACATCTGCTGAAACAACAAGAAGCAAGGAACGATTTTCACCATCTTCCATTTTCTTTCTAAGCAAATGTTTCCACAGCTCTCGTACCAGATAAGTAAGTAGAATATAGATAACGATATTCAGTACCAATGCAAGTCTGGAATATTGCTGTCCTTCCTGAAGCATAAACAAATAAAGTAATAAACATGCTCCAAGAATTACTCCATGCTGTGCTGTTACAACAAAATCTTTATAGTATCCTCTTTTCAAAACGTTTTTCAATGTTCCCATTGCAAACAGCACTACCAAATCTGCTACTTCCATAAAGACAGCCATATTTCTGTAAAGAATTAGCTGGTATGGATTAGCTCCATATCCGCTTAACGCATACGCCAAAACGAACGCCACCTGCAAGCAGATTAAGTCCAAGATGATAAAATCCACATGTTTTATCCATCCTGTAGAATCTTTTCTATACATACTTTCTTTCCCCTTTACTCATTTTTCAGATCCCATTACGTTCGTTTTCAACTAACTGCTACAATCCTCTGACTTACCAACGAACAAAGACTTTTTATAAGAAAATACGAAGTCCTTCGCAGAACTTTGTATATTATATTCAATACTACTAAGAAACAATCTATGCCCGAAACACAACCCAATTATCAGGGCAGACAAAGCACAATAAAAAAATGGATTTGTATTAAATAAGAAATGTGATTCTATTTGATAATAGATAGCAGCCATAAGCAAACTGCCTATAGAAACTGCCAGATAGATTTTCCGATGTTTCATCAGATTCTTGCCATATTCAATTTTTCCGTTTGCTTCTTTCCCACTATAAGGGGCTAGGGAATTGCATTTGCACTCAGCGATCCGCATCTGCTTCATTTTTCATACCTCGCTTTACCCCCCCC
>ULPX01085786.1_pt1 | contig 19471 bp, 13 predicted proteins | sample 1953911 | NCBI WGS metagenome assembly ULPX01 (sample SAMEA4835640, study PRJEB28245) | human gut metagenome | biome: gut microbiome; material: fecal sample | place: Denmark | collected 2008 | reverse complement strand
CGCCCGCCGCATGAACGCGTATTTGATGTGTCCGCCCCGTGCGAAGTCGGAATTCGACAGGAGTAAGCCCGCTTTTGTTTTCATATCTTTGAGCATCGTTTTCTTTTTTTATAACGATGTTTTCAGCCTGTTCGTTTTCCTCCGCCGCAAATCCGCGGCAGCCGTTAAATCCGTAATCTTTCAGAAGGCGAAAATCCGTGATCGCCTCCGCACCGCACGGGTCAATGACGCGCCGCACGGACGGGCCGTCCTCCCGCTTTATGGGCATGTCAACAGTTCCCGTGTTCGCCCCGAGCCAACCGTGACAAATGCCGATGTAAAAACGCACATAGCTGTCCGTATGCAGGCAAGCCGATAAACGTTCGTGCATGTAACCGTTTTTTGCAATCGTCATTACACCCGTCGTGCCTCTGTCAAGCCTGCTCACTGGATGAAAATAACCTTCGTCGCCGTAATATTCATTTACCGCAAGCTCAATCGACGGCACGGAATCATCGTATCGCGATCCGTGAACCGCTGCACCGGCGGGCTTGTTGATAATCAGCAGATCCTCATCCTCAAAAAGCACTTCAAACGGCAATTTTCCGCATCGCTCCGGACAAAAACCTATCGCCGCCGCTACAATATCCCCTTCCGCGGCGCGGACGTTTGAAAACACTTTCTCTCCGTTAAGAGTAATTCCGTTTTCAACCCGCTTCAGCCGCGCAGCAAGCCCCCCCGAAAGCTGCATCTCGTTCCTGAGCAAACTCTGCACGCTCCTCCCCGCTTCGGCTTCGGAAACACGGTGAGTCAAAAAGCGCGGCTTGGCTCTTTGCGGCTTGCCGCATTCGCAATTTTGATTTTTATAATCGTTTATGTTCATCAATTTTTCGAGTGCGCTCCGAGGCTCCTGCGGTCAGCCTCCATGCCGCACGGCTGCGCACCAAAGTGCAGTATCGATTTACATTTCTCTGCGGTTTTCTATGGAACGGAGCAGGGTAACTTCATCGATGTATTCGAGGCTGCCGCCGATAGGTATTCCGTGAGCAATGCGCGTAACGCGGACGCCGAGGGGTTTGAGCAGCTTTGCGATGTAGTTTGCGGTTGTTTCGCCTTCAACATCCGGGTTGGTTGCAAGGATAACTTCCTTAACTTTTTCACACTCGATGCGCTTGCAAAGTTCGTTTATTCGAAGCATCTCCGGTCCTATTCCGTCCATTGGGGAAAGAACGCCGCCGAGAACATGGTACCTTCCGTGATATTCACGCATACGCTCCATAAAGATAACATCGCGCGCATCTTTAACAACGCACAGGGTATCAGAGCTGCGTTTCGGATCGGAGCAGATCTCGCAAACCTCATTTTCCGTATAGTTACCGCAGATAGGGCAAAAATGAACAAGCCTGTGCGCATCCTCAATCGAATTCGCAAGGGCTGCTGCATCCTCATCGGGAAGGGAGATAATATGGTAAGCAAGCCGTTGTGCTGTTTTGATGCCGATTCCGGGCAGGCGGTTGAGCCGCGAGATAAGTCTGTCGAGACTTTCCATTTTGTTCTGCCGAAGAATCAGAAGCCGAAGCCGCCGAGATTTCCGAGACCGCCGGTGACTTTTGACATTTCCTTTTCCATCGTTTCGTTAGCAATGCGAACGGCCTCGTTCACTGCGGAAAGGATAAGATCCTGAAGCATTTCAACATCATCCGGATCCACTGCTGCCGGGCTGATTTCGATGGATTTGAATTCTTTGTTGCCGTTCACAACAACTTTGACCGCGCCGCCGCCGACACTTGCTTCAAAATCGGTGTTGCCGACTTCCTCCTGAACGCGGGCAACTTCCTGCTGCATCCGCTGTGCCTGGCGCATAAGCCCCTGCATGTTGCTTGCGCCGGTGTTGAATCCGTTAAATTTTCCCATTGTTTATACCTTTGCTTCTGCCGCTGCAAAAGCTCCTTTATATTATTTTAAATGAAACGTGCCGAACCGTTTTGATCTGTTTTTTGACGGAATCGGCATTTAATCGGATAACCGGAATTTTGCGGTTTCGGCAAATTCCGATTGAATTTTGCAGACGGAGCCGTTTCGGGCAAACAAGTCGAAACAGCTCCGCCGAAAGTGCGAATTTACGTCTGCATCAGCACTTCATAAGATATGCGTTAATGAACGATTCAATGTCGCCGTCCATAACAGCCTGAATATTGCCGGTTTCCTCACCCGTGCGATGATCCTTGACCATTGTGTAGGGTTGGAAAACATAGCTGCGAATCTGGCTGCCCCATTCGATTTTTTTCATTTCACCCTTAATATCCGCCATGTGTTCCATGCGTTCGCGTTCCTTGATTTCAAGCAGCTTGCCGCGGAGCATACGCATTGCTGTTTCGCGGTTTTGAATCTGGCTGCGTTCGTTCTGGCACTGAACAACGACACCCGTCGGGAAATGCGTTATGCGGATCGCGGAGGATGTTTTGTTAACATGCTGTCCGCCTGCTCCGCTCGAACGATAAGTATCAACACGGATATCATCGGGATTTATCTCAATATCACCCGCATCATCGTCAAGAATCGGAGTTACATCCAGCGAGGCAAAAGAGGTGTGCCTGCGCCCGGAGGAGTCAAACGGGGAGATTCGAACAAGCCTGTGAACACCCTTTTCCGCCTTAAGGTAACCGTAGGCATTGTCCCCCTGGCACTCAAAGGTGACGGACTTGATGCCCGCTTCCTCGCCGTCGAGCAAATCCAGTTCCTTCACAACAAAACCTTTGCGTTCGCAATAACGTGTGTACATGCGGTAGAGCAGGCTGACCCAATCCTGCGCTTCCGTGCCGCCTGCACCGGCATGAAGGCTTAGAACGGCATTTGCATTGTCGTACGGCCCGCGGAGCATCGTGTCGATGCGGAACTCTTCAACCTTATGCAGAAAATCCTTAAGCTCCGCCTGTGCTTCAAGCGCGGTTTCCTCGTCATCTTCTTCCTCTGCCATATCAAACAGGGTTGAGACGTCCTCGCCGGTTGTTTCAAGCTTGCGATATTTGTCAAGCTTTGCGTGAATCGCTTTTATGCGTTGATTGACCTTGTTTGCATTTTCAACATCGTTCCAGAAGCCGTCCTGAGCCATCTGCTCTTCAAGCTCCTGTTTTTCCTTTGCAAGCCCTGCAAGGTCAAAGGGATTCACCCGCCTGCTTAAGGGCTGCAATGGCTGCCGTCAACTGTTGACGATATTCGTCGAGTAGAACCATTGTGTATTTCCTTTCGATAAAATAAATTATTATTGATAGCCAATTGATTGACGCTTCGCGGATCCGAATTACATCCTTTCGGGCGCTTCAAGCCCGACAAGGAACAGACCTGTGCGAATGGCGGTGCGTGCGGCTTCGGTGAGCGCAAGCCTTGCGTTGCGAACGGCCGTATCATCATCCATAATGCGGTTGTCGTAGTAGAACTTGTTGAAGCATGAACAAATATCTATAACCGCACGGGAGATAAGGTAGGGTTCGTATTTTTCCGCCGCCTGTTTAATGCAGCCCGGCAGTGAATCTATTGCGCGAAGCAGCGCGGCCGAAGCTTCATCCGAAAGCACCGAAAAATCGATGTTTTCGGCATCGAATCCGTCCGCCTTGCGCATTACGGAGCATGCACGTGCATAGGTGTATTGCGCATAGGGACCGGTTTCGCCGTCGAAATTGAGAGATTTTTCCCAAGAGAAGGTGTAATCCTTTATCCTGCCGTTATAAAGCACGCCGAAAACGAGTGCACCGACGCCGACCTGCCGCGCAACCTCCTGCTTGTTTTCAAGGTTGGGACTTTTTTGCTTGATAATTTCAAGCGTTTTTTCAATCGAGGCATTCAAAACGTCCTCAAGGTAAACAGCATTGCCTTTGCGGGTGGAGAAAGTCATATCCTCCATGCTGACCATGCCGAAACTGACATGAACGCAATCCTTTGCCCAATCGTAGCCCATAAGCTCAAGCACCTTGAAAATCTGGCGGAAATGCAGGCTCTGCTGATAGGCAACAACATACAGGGACTTATAGAAATCGTAAGTATTCTTGCGATATTCCGCAGCGGCAATGTCGCGGGTTGCATAAATGGTGCTTCCGTCGCTCTTAAGGATTATGCAGGGCGGCATATCATATTCGGAAAGATCGACAATGGTCATGCCGTTGTCGATTTTTGTAAGCCCCTTATCCTTAAGCTCCTGCACAACGGCGGGCATTTTGTCCTCGTAGAAGGCTTCGCCGTTATAGCTGTCGAATGTTACGCCCAAAAGATCGTAGACCCGCGCAACATCCTTGAGCGTCAGCGTTTTGAACCACTGGAAAAGCTCCCATTCATGCGGTTCGTGCAGCTCGATGCGGCGGAATGCGGCACGTGCTTCATCCTCAAGAGATGGGTCTTTTTCGGCCTCCTCATGGAATTTGACATAGAGTGCAACAAGTTCGCGGACGGAATTGCCGTTTTCGATTTTTTCTCTGTCGCCCCATTTGTCATATGCAACGATCATTTTTCCGAACTGCGTTCCCCAATCACCGAGGTGATTGATGCTGACGGTCTTGTAGCCCAAATGGTCAAAGATACGCCTGAGCGAATTTCCGAGAACCGTTGTCGTGATATGGTGGATACCGAAGGGCTTTGCGATGTTTATGGAAGAATAATCCAAGCAGATATTCTTTCCGCTGCCTTCGGTTGAAGCACCGTAGCCGTCGCCTTCGGAAAGAACCCTTTGAATGACGGTTCGGGCGAATGCGGATTTGTCCGTAAAGAAGTTCAGATAGCCGCCGGCTGTCTCAATACGGGAAAAACCCTCAATTTCGCCGAGATTCCGGGCAAGCTCCGCGGCAATTGCCGGGGGAGCTTTTCTGAAAGTTTTTGCAAGCTTGAAGCAGGGCAGCGCAAAATCACCCATTGCGGGGTTCGGCGGAGTTTCAAGCATATCGCCGATCTGTTCGGCAGTCATGCCGCAGGCATTGCTGAGAGCGGCGCAAAGGTTTTGTTTGAAGTCCATGTGGATACCTCTTGTCGGAAATACGCTGATGTATTAAACAGAACCAGCGTTCGTTTGTTGTGATGCAGCACCCGCTGTGTCTGCACACGGGCGGCATCCGTGCATTCGATCGGAGCAGATTGCGGCTGGTCGGGGAAAAAACTTTGAACTTTAAGCAAAAATAAGCCGAACCGCCGTCCCCGGATCAAAATTCCGTTATATTCCGTATTATACCATAAACAATTTCTGTTGCCAACACTAAAATTCTTTGATATAATAAAGGGGCTATGGATAAAAAGAAACGAAAAGTATATACTCCTGCCGAAAAAAGGCGCAGAAACCGCCGTCACAACGCCATTGTGACGTCAATCGCCGTTGTGCTGATGCTTGCGGGTATCATTATTATCGTGAGCGACACGACGTTTTTCTTTGACGATGCCGGGCGTTGGATACGCCGCAACATCTTCGGAGAAGTATTCGAAACGATTCCGCCTTTCCCGACAGGCAGCCCGAGCAAACCGAGTGATCCCGATGACCCGAACAATCCCAACATCGGGCCGCAGGGCAGTCTCGTTCCGCGTCCGACGTTTTCGCCGGACGAAACGCCCCTGCCCGAAAATGTTACGGAAGAACCGTTCATTTACGATTATGCGCCCGAATGCGTTTATTTTCCGCAATATGATATAACCTGCCCCGTGGATCCCGTCGGATACAATTGGCGCGGCGAAATGGCAACCGTACGTTCTCCGTTCCGTGCCGGATGGCTCAAATACAGCGGGGATCCCGTAACAGGCGGCAACGTTATCCTTGCGGGGCACAATCGATACAGCGGCAAACTCGGTTATTTTTCCGTTGTAAAGGATAAATTGCAGCCCGGGGATCAGGTCATTGTCAAAATGCAGAACGGCGAATACGCTTATTATATCGTTGAAAGCATTAACCAATACCACTATCAGCATGTTCCGTGGGAAGTCATGCAGCATGACGGCGAATCAAGATTGACGCTCATCACCTGTCTCGGCGACTTTAGCTCTTCCGCCGGAACAAGTATGCACCGCGTTGTTGCTGTATGCAGACCCTACACCGGTGAGTAACAGCGGCGGATACGTCAAAGCGGTTCAATTTGTCCGAAATCAAAAAGGCGATAAGCTGCCTTGAAAACTCGAGTGCGGCATTATCATAAAAATTTACCAAAATCAAAATCAAAACGGCGCAGCGAATAATGTGCGTCGGCGAAAAATTCAGGAGGTACACCTATGTCCGGACATTCCAAATGGGCAAACATTAAAAACAAAAAGGAGAAGACCGACTCTCAAAGAGGTAAGGTTTTCACAAAAATAGGCAGAGAAATTGCAATCGCCGTTAAAGAAGGCGGCAGCGACCCCGCAAACAACTCAAAACTCCGCGATGTTATTGCAAAAGCAAAGGCAAGCAACATGCCCAACGACAACATCTCCCGCTCCATCAAAAAGGCGGCAGGCGAACTCGGCTCCATTAACTACGAAAGCGGCACTTACGAGGGTTACGGCCCCGGCGGCGTTGCAGTCATTGTTGAAGTTCTGACTGACAACCGCAACCGTACCGCTGCGGAAATCCGCCACCTGTTCGACAAATACGGCAACGGCATGGGTAACTCCGGCTGCGTCGCCTGGATGTTCGACAAGAAGGGTCATATCGTCATTGAACGCAGCGCAAAAATCGATGAGGAAGAACTCATGATGGCTGCTCTCGATGCCGGCGCTGACGATTTCAATGCACAGGACGACTGCTTTGAAGTCTTCACTTCGCCCGCCGATTTTTCTGCCGTTCGCGAGGCTCTTGAAGCCGCAGGCTACACCTTCCTCTCCGCCGAACAGGATATGATCCCCTCCAACACCGTTGATGTCAACGATCCCGATATGATCGCAAAAATCGAACGCATGCTCGATATGTTCGACGATAACGATGATGTCCAAGAGGTGTTCCATAACGCAATCCTCCCCGAGGAAGAGGACGAAGACTGAGCCTGACTGAGGATTCAGTCAATAATCAAACAGCTGCCGAACTGTTGTTCGGAACGTTAAAGAGCCGCGTCAAAGCGCGGCTCTTTTGATTAAGCGGGAGTTGAAAACGCACTGCGGTGTCCGATGCACGGGAGCGTGTTTTTAATTTACCGCATTATCTTCTTAATGCCTTTTTGGCAAAATCATAATTTTTCTTATACACAATATCTCCCGTTGTGTTATATAAATCTTTCCATATGGACATCGCTTCTTTAAGGCATTCTTTCTGTTCGTCTGTTGCCTTTCGCTGCAATGGAAGTGCACCAAGTCTGTATAACGAACTTGCAAGAGCGTCTTCATCAAACGGTCGAGTCCCGAGCTTAACGTTAGTGCGGCAGATCTCAAGCGATTGTCTGTACAGCAATTCAGCTTCGCGATAATTGTGTTTAAGCTCTGCTATATGACCGATCTGTTCATAAGAAGCACACATATTGTACTTAAGTTTGCCGTCATCGGGCGAAGCTGCGAGAAGTTCTTCGGTTATCCGCATTGCCATTGTGCAGCATTGCAATGCCTCGTCAAGTTTATCCATTTCCTCTTTCGCCGTGCCGAGTTTCGCGAGTGTGAATGCATATTCACGCTTAAACATCCCGTTCACATCGGCCATTTTATGAATAATCATACATTATTTAATCAGATTTGTTTTTGCAGATACACTGAGAAAAGTTGTGCCTGCATTCGTTCGTTAAAAAACTTATTGTGTTCGCTTCCGAACACGGGATTGCTTAATTTTTTGCATTAACATGCCCGCAGCTGATTTTGGAGAAGTGCCGACTCAAGCTGTTTTTGCAAAAGATACAAAATCAAGGCTCTTTACGAAAAGAGTTTAAAAAAAAGAACATTCAAATACAAATGTATTATAACATACTTAAGCGTTAAAAGCAAATACACGGATGATATATTCATAATGTTTGTTTCATCATCAACTCCCGTCACCCGGTACTTACCTAATCGCGCCGCATATGGTATAATAAGCTGAAAACATTAATCAGACTGCGAAAGGACGCTTTCGGGCAGCCGAGAGCCACGGGTAACGGAATCATGCTTATGGATGCAAAAGGGATCATCAGGCGCACGGAGGATATTCTGCGCAGCGACTATCAGATAAACATAAACGAGGCGGATGCGAAGCAGCTGCACCGCGCACTTTCCGATGCGGTGATGTATGCCGTTGCGGATGATTGGCGCAGGAGCCGCCGCAATCGTGAAACGGGGCGGAGGGCATACTATCTTTCCGCCGAATATCTCACCGGGCGAATGATTTTCAACAATCTGTTCGTGTTGAATCTTTTGCCGGAAGTATCCCGTCTGCTTGCTCTGCGCGGAGTCGACATCAACATTATGGAATCCATCGAGGACTGCGCTCTCGGCAACGGAGGGTTGGGCAGGCTTGCGGCATGTTTTCTTGACAGCGCGGCAACTCACGACCTTCCGCTGGACGGATACGGCATCCGCTACAAATTCGGTTTGTTTAAGCAGAGTTTTTTGAACGGCTTTCAGGTTGAACGTGCGGACGATTGGCAAAAGCAGGGAGATCCGTGGAGCCGCAGACGCGACGATAAAACCATTGTTGTTGAATTTGCGGACAGGCGCGTTCTCGCCGTGCCCTATGACATGCCTGTAATCGGCTTCAACACTTCAACAATCGGCACTCTCCGCCTGTTTCAGAGCGAAGCGGAGGAGGAATTTGATTTTGCCGCGTTCAATTCACAGGAATACGCGCTTTCCGTCCGCGAAAAGAATGCCGTTGAGGACATTACGCGTGTGCTTTATCCCAACGACAGCACATACGAGGGTAAACGCCTGCGCCTGAAGCAGCAGTATTTCCTTTCCGCCGCATCGCTCGGCGACATTCTCCGCCGCCACAAGCGCGTTTTCGGCACGGTTGATAATTTTGCGGAGATGAACGCAATACAGCTTAATGACACGCATCCGACGGTCAGCATTCCGGAGCTTGTCCGTCTGCTTATGAACGAGGGCAAAAGTTTTGACGATGCACTGGACATTGCGCGGCGCACATTCAGCTACACAAACCACACGCTCATGAGCGAGGCTCTCGAAACATGGGATTGTGAGCTCTTCCGCAGCGTTATTCCGAATATTCTCGATATCATCTTCCGCATTAACGATGCGCTGCACCGCGAACTGACGTCCCGCGGGCTGCCGCAGGAAAAGATAAACTCAATGTACATCGTTGCCGACGGACGGATTCATATGGCAAGGCTTGCAACCTTTGTTTCCTCATACGTCAACGGTGTTGCGCAGATCCATTCCGGATTGCTGCGCACCGAAGTGCTTAAGGATTGGTACGATGTTTATCCCGAACGCTTCCAAAACAAAACAAACGGCGTGACCCAGCGCCGCTTCCTCGGGCTTTGCAATCCCGCACTTTCCACACTTATCGGGAGCCGCATCGGCTACGGCTTTATGACCGACCTGTACGAACTTAAAAAGCTTGAACCCCTGATCGACGATGAACTGATTCGGGGTTTCATTGCCGTCAAACGCGAGGCAAAACGCAAGCTCTCCGATATCATTCTTCAAAAGGAGGGTGTTGAAATTCCTCCGGAGTTCGTTTTTGATATTCAGGTGAAGCGCATGCATGAATACAAACGGCAGCTTATGAACGCACTGAGCATTGTGCATATCTATCGCGAGCTTAAGGAAGGACGGCTTTCCGACATGCCCCCCGCCGCATTCATTTTCGGTGCAAAGGCAGCTCCGGGTTACATAATGGCGAAGAACATCATTAAATACATCAACGAGCTTGCACGCTGCATCAACAGCGACCCGGCCGTTCGCGATAAGATGAGGGTTGTGTTCGTTTCAAACTACAACTGTTCCTATGCCGAGCATATCATTCCCGCCGCAGATATTTCCGAGCAGATCTCTGCTGCCGGAACCGAGGCAAGCGGCACGGGCAACATGAAGTTCATGATAAACGGTGCCGTAACTCTCGGAACATATGACGGCGCAAATATCGAAATCGTCGAGTGCGCCGGCGAGGAAAACAACTATATCTTCGGCGCAAGAGTCGAGGAGCTGACCCGCCTCCGCCCGCATTACAACCCCCGCACCGTTTACGAAAGCAGCTCCGTCGTACGCCGCGCGGTTGATTCCCTTGTTGACGACAGCATTCTGAATGCCGTTTACACACTGCCGCAGGATTCCGGAGCAAAAGAAGAAGCGCGCCGCGTATTTACGGAAGTTTACAACTCCCTTTTGACGGGCGATTGGCGCAAACCGGACTATTATTTCAATCTATATGACCTTGAAAGCTATATTGAAGCAAAGCTCCGTGCAATTTATGATACGGCGGATGAGCGGGCATTTGCGCGAAAATGCCTTATGAACACCGCAAACTCCGGCAAGTTCTCAAGCGACAGAACAATTCGGGAGTATTCCGAAGAACTCTGGCATATCCGTCCGATACCGACGGAAGAATAATGCAGCGCCGAAACAGTTTTTTCTCCGCCGCGGAAAGCCGCGAAAAATTATATCGGATTTTATTCGCATATAGGGCTTGAAACGCGGCGGGTTTTAACTATAATATTATTCAATGGACAGTTATTGTGTGCCGCAGCGGCGCGGAGTGTTCTCCGCATTCCTTCTGCGGTGCATTGACGATTTTATATTCAGGAGGAACACATGGACACCAAGCTGATTTTCGTTACCGGGGGCGTAGTTTCCTCGCTGGGCAAAGGCATCACCGCCGCCGCATTGGGCAGGCTGTTGAAAGCAAGGGGCTACAGCGTATCGATTATGAAGCTCGACCCCTATCTCAATGTTGACCCGGGAACGATGAACCCCTATCAGCACGGCGAAGTTTTCGTGACCGATGACGGAGCAGAGACCGATCTTGACATCGGCCATTACGAACGTTTTATTAACGAAGAGCTCACAAAGCTCAACAACACCACCACCGGACAGATTTATTCCGCAGTTCTCGACCGCGAACGCCGCGGCGGCTACCAGGGCGGCACGGTGCAGGTGATTCCGCATATCACGGACGAAATCAAGCTCCGCATCAAGAAGGCCATCAACGCAATCAAACCCGAGATCATGCTTGTTGAAATCGGCGGAACCGTTGGCGACATTGAATCCCAGCCCTTCCTTGAGGCTATTCGCCAGCTTAAAACTCAGCTTGCGCAGAATCAATGCTGCTTTATCCATGTTACGCTCATTCCGTACCTTTCGGCATCCGGTGAGCTGAAAACAAAGCCCACTCAGCATTCCGTCAAAGAACTGCAAAGTATCGGCATTCAGCCGGATGTCCTCGTTTGCCGCAGTGATTATCCGCTCGATCGCAGCATCCGTGCAAAGATCGGGCTGTTCTGCAACGTTGCGGAAGAATGCGTTATTGAAAACCTTAACGCCCGCTCCCTCTATGATGTTCCCCTCATGCTTGAAGAACGCGGCCTTTGCAGCGTCGTGCTCAAAAAGCTTGCGCTTGAACAGCGCGATCCCGACCTTGCGCATTGGCGTGCAATGGTTGAATCCGCCCTCAAGCCCACCAAGGAATGCACCATTGCTCTCGTCGGCAAATACGTAGAGCTGCACGATGCTTATCTTTCCGTTGCCGAAGCATTGGAACACAGCGGCATTGCAAACGATGCAAGAGTCAACATTAAGTGGATCGCGGCAGAAGAGCTTGAGCACAATGATCCGAACACAATCCTTGCGGATGTGGACGGCATTCTTGTTCCCGGCGGCTTCGGCGAACGCGGTGTTGAAGGCATGATGATTGCTTCCCGCTATGCACGGGAACACAACATACCTTATTTCGGTATCTGCCTCGGTATGCAAATCGCCGTAATCGAGTACGCACGCCACATTCTCGGCTGGAAAGATGCAAATTCCACCGAATTTGACTTCAACGCAAAGCACCCCGTTATTGCACTGATGGAAGATCAGGTCAACAACCTTGAACGCATCGGCGGCACTCTGCGCCTCGGCAGCTACACCTGCCGCCTTGAGCCCGGCAGCCTTGCAGCAAAGTACTACGGCAAGGAAGAGGTTCACGAACGCCACCGCCACCGCTACGAGTTCAACAACGAATACCTTCAGGATTTTGCCGATGCGGGCCTTCGCTTTACCGGCTGGAACCCCCGCCGCGGCCTGATGGAAATCGTTGAAGTTGCAAACCACCCGTGGTTCGTTGCGGTACAGTTCCACCCGGAATTCAAATCCCGCCCCGATAATGCACACCCGCTGTTTACAGGTTTCATCGAAGCTGCGGTTAAATACGCCTCAAAGGCCGAATAAAAACGTATTCTCGCACGGAGCGGCGAATATTTTTTCCCGCCCCTGCCGATAATAAAAAATAAAAAAATTTTGAACAGGAGATAACAATAATGGCTATCAACAAAAAGATGACTATCGAAGAAATTCTCAGAACCGATTACGGCATTGCAAATATCCTCATGGAGAGCGGTATGCATTGCCTCGGCTGCGTCATGGCAAGCGGCGAAGACCTTGAACAGGCCTGCGGCGTCCATGGTATCGACTGTGATGCTCTCGTTGAAAAAATCAACGCATACCTCGAAAACAAATAATCTTCCGAACAATCTTTCGGAGATTGCCTCAAATTTTTTCGATTATGCAAACTGTACACCCCCGCCTGCGAAAAGCAGGCAGGGGTGATGTTGAATGTCTTTCTCTACGTCTTTTGTTCGGCTATCGCTTCGAAACAATAAACAACGCGATAAGTCCCTTCTTCGTCAACAGTTGTTAATATTGCTATCTTACAATGGCAGAAATCATATATTCGACTCCGAATTCTATCAATCCCAGCAAAATGAACAGTGCTGCCGCCGCCGCCAACAAAGCTGAATATTCGCCTTGCTTTATCAACAGATATATCCATATTGTTATAACACAAACAACAATTGTTTTAAGTAAATTTCCTATAACCGTGCTGAATATTCTTATCAGCACCGCCCTGCCGAACGACACTCCACCTTTCAAAAACAGGCAAACAGAAATGAAAAAAACAGCGATTGTTGCAACAGAAAGTGAAATCGAGGACAACACAGTACCTATGCTTTCTTCCAATGCATTTTTTGCGGCACCAACTCCAACACCCGTCAAATAAGCAACCGGAATTGCAGTCAAAACAAGCACAACCAACTCCTTTATGCGATACGACATCGTTTCCATGTATGCCTCTTGATCGTAAACAGAACCTGCCGGAAGCTTAAGGAAAATGCGTGAAAGAATCCGTGCAATTGCAGGATGAATGCATGACATTATCAATACTTTTAATATATCTGTAATTAAATCATTTGCCGAAAGCAGTTCCTCACCTTTGTCCAATTTCATAAGATTGCAAAGTACCTTTGAAATCGGGCCTGCAAAAGGCAGTTCCTCCATGGCCGTATCAAATGCGTCTTGATTTCCGTCTTCGGTTATCGCACCGCCCACTGCTGCAACCAGCAGCAGCGCGACTATTATCAATATCATTTTCGGTATCAGTTTGTTTAAACACCCGGACATATTTCCTCCCTCATATTATTTTACTGACAAATTCACTTTTTATCATTGTTTTTTCTCTTCCCGGCACAGTTCCTATACTCACATTACTAAACAGCCATGCCGACAGACACAGTATGCTTGTAATCGCATTCAAGTCCATCGGCAACACCGTTCTGTAACATTCAGCAGCATGCGCTGCTCAGCCTGTCATTTCATCAGAGTAGTCTTTCCCAACGCTCCACGTTGGCTAAACACCAGCAATCGTCCTCCGAACATAAAGCCGGGCGTCAAACCACGAATCTGAATCCTGTGTTTACGGTTCTGTCCGTTATTATGGAGTTCCTGTGTTCGCTCACCGGAACTGAACAGATAGTCTTGCTGCGTATCACTGCCGTCAGCAGCACGGTTCTGTATTTCACCCCAGATCCTATCCTGCTCATTCATTTCAAACCTGCTTCTCGCTTCGCATGTCTCCAGGAGTTTATCGCAGTCCAGCCCCTGCCAGTTTCGTTTATCAGTATGCGAACTGACGTTCCCATCCTCAAAGCAAATTGGTCTTAATATATCTTCTGCAGGCGCAAAGATCATTTCGCATATTTCCTGCGTCCTCAACCAAAGCCTTAAACGTACTTTCAAAAATATCGATAAACCTTTTTTTAATGCCCTTCTTGAGGCGTTCTTCCCATGCTCCAGCATACATTCTTGCGTCTTTGATGTAGTTGCCTTCCTTCCGGTCGGCCAATTCAGCCTTTTCTTTTAGATGTTCAATCAGTTTGGCTATGTTTTTGTTTTCGAACATGTTAAGGGGAAACTCTCCGAAAAACGTTTCCTCCTGTGAACACAATTCTTTTTCGAAAAATTCTTGGGCAGCTTTAAGAATATTGTCTCTGAAAATTTCGCAGATCGGATGACCTTCTTTATCCGTTCCGTATACGGTGTGTATATCTGCATTCCGCGATAATCTTGAATATTGCGGAAGGAGTTCAAGTTTACACGGCGCAACAGAGAGGAATGTTTCCGTCAATTCGTTCAACAGCAGGTCAAGCAAGGCTGTTTGCATTTCAATGGTAAGAGGCGAAACGGAATTCAACCGCAAACAGAACTTCTGTATTACCACAGCAGCGACTTAATGCCTGTTGAGAACAACGCTCAAAGCAGCTTTCAATGTATTCGCAGATGCGTAACATAAGCTCCGGGTCGCAGTATATAATGTTGCACGTCGTACCTGTGCAATATCTTTTTTGTAGGTGTTTAGGATAAGCGAGTCCAAGATTCATTAAAGCTGTGCCGATACATGAAATATATTTTTTGTTTGATGAAAATTTATGCATTTGCGGTGTTGACAAACATTGTCACAATTGTGTACAATAATGACGTGCGAAGAACGATTTTTCTGTTGACTACAGTCGTATTTGACGCAAAATCCGCTCACGGCAGCGTTCTCCGCATATGGTTTTCAACTAAAGCGAATGTATAATTATCATACATACGGCAGCTATGTGCAGTATCCTTTTGAACCTCAAAGAAAAGTCAGTGTGTGCTTAACACAGGGCGCGGCAATGCAGCAGTACCGACAATAAGCTTATCACTAACGCAAGTTAAAATGATTGCAGACAACGACAGATTCAAGCCGATATTCAGCAACCGAAGAATCGGGGCAGCAAAGGAAATAAACACGACCGCCAACAAAAAACAACAAAAATTCAAAGCTCGTATTTAAAATGTTAATGCGCCATTTTTCATGGCTGCAAATAGATTCCGGAGGAAAAATATGAAAACACTTCTGAAACAAGTATGTTCCTTGATCTTGGCACTGCTGATGGTGCTGTCCGTTGTATCGGTTCCGACAATTTCCGCAAAAGCGGAGGATGGAGAAAATCCGCCGTCAGCCATGACACTCAACGAAGCCCTGAACGTCGAAGGCGGCACAATCGAATTCACCAATTCCGGCGACTATATCGATTCCGAAAACGGCAACTATATTTGGAGAGTGGAAGATGACCACATTGCTTCACCTGAGATAGGCAGGTATGAAAAGAAGGCCATCATTACCGCTGAAGTCACTGCGAATGAGGGCGATATAGTCTCGTTCGACTTTATCTGCACGGTATGGGATGCAATCTACGTGCGTGGCGGATTGCTTTTCAGTATCGATAATAAGGAATTGGAGAGCGGCTATGGGTATGGCTATGTGGGCTGTTATGACTGGACACATAAGGAATACGCTCTTACCGCCGGCAAGCATACGCTCAAATGGGTACTTTACTTATCTACCGGAGCAACTGATGCAAGTGCAAAGCTTGACAATGTATACGTCGGTGAGCCTGTTCATCCCTCGGAAATTGTTTTACAGGATGCCGCCGAAGTCGGCGTGAATTGCCGCGTACCTTTAACATACGAAGTGCTTCCGGAGGAAGCGTTCAATAAAGATGTTGCGTTCACTTCATCCGATGAGAGCATTGCCGTTGTACTCGAGGACGGCAATGTGGTAGGAATGAAGACGGGCACCGCAACCATAACGGCAGCGACGGTTGACGGGGGACTGGTCGATACCTGCGAGGTTACTGTTATAGAATCCGAAGTGGGGTCTGCCGAACTTTTTGCATACGATGGTGTTTACTCACGAGAACAGAGCAGGTGGCACACTGTTTTGTACAAATTTTCAAGCGGCCTGCCCGAGAGAGCGGAAGTGGCAGCCGAACTGTCATCCGAAGAAGTAAAAGACTGCAATGTAGTGTCATGCGCTTATGTCGGTGGAAAAATTTACGGCTACATGACAAGTGGGTATCGCGAATTCAGGTATATTGTTATCGACGAGGCAACACAGACTGTTGACTATTGGGGCAGAACCAATATGCTGCACCCCCAATCCATGGCATATGATTATTCAACCAATACGATGTATGCAGTTGCCTACGCAAGCCAATCGAGCAGTAAAAATGCATTATATAGTGTGGATATTGATACGGGCGACTTGACAATGATCGCGGAGCTGTCAGAGAATGTAACAGAAATTGCTGTATCACTTGACGGAAAGATTTACGGTTTTTTGGCTCATACAATCAATGAAATTGATAAGGCTACCGGTGAAGTTAAGAGGCTGTTCTACTTTCAGGCGCCGGATGGATACAGTAAGGTGCCTGGGAAGGCTGTCTGCGATTTTCGGACGGGCTTGTTCTACGTACTCTATGAATCCAGAACCAATTTACAGGGCAATATCAATCATAATTTGTACGAAATAAATGTGGATGAGCTTACGGCGAGGTCCTGCGGTTACGTTACCGTCGCACCTACCGGAGTTGATGACATATACATTAAAAACGATATTGAACTCCCTCCGAGAGAAAAAACAAAGTTTACCGTAACTTTTGTTGACAGCATGGATGGTTCCGTGATCGGCACGGCTCAATACGAGGTCGGCACAACACTCGATGAAGCGACCTTCCTTACTCCGCCCGAACATGACGGCTATGCATTTACCTGTTGGGAATATGACGAAAACTATGACGGTGAATATCTGCTTTACGATGTAACCGCAACAGCGTATTATCACGAGGCGGAAGCCCCCGCAACGATAATCGTAAACAATAATTATGACACCACCGGTTCCTATTATTATTGGACTACGTATGGCTGTCAGATGCTCATTGATGCAGACGCCACTGCCTACGGTACAATTATTCCCGAGCAGAGGACATGGCCTGTAACGGTTATTGAAGAACCCGAGACATTCTACGATAACTTTGAATATAGGCTGCCGGAGGGTGCAAGTGCGGAGTTTTCACCGTATTCATCAATGTATCACAAGAAACAGCTTATCAACATTCCGGCGGGTACATATGACTGGTGCTTTATCGCTCCGACTGCACAGGGCAATGAGGTAAAGTACTATTTCATGAGTGACGAAGGGGATATCCCCGCTTGCTGTGACAACTATACTTTTGAAGCAGGATATACATACGAGTTTAATGTAACGCATCATAACACAGGCGATATTTGGACTCGCGTCATGAAGGTTGAACTGACGGTAACACGCGGAAATACCGAACCGATATATGCTGAACGAATCGAGATAGATCTTGATGAATTGGTCGTGTACGGCGGATATGGTTACGAATTTAATGTGACGGTGTACCCGGAGGATGCATTCGATAAGCAGGTGCTCTTCACCTCCTCCGATTCCTCAATCGCCAAACTTTCTGTGGATATTAATCAAAGCAATCCTACGGCAAGCAATTATCAGGAGTTTTCATCGGTGCCGTACGTATCGGGCATTTCGGCAGGCAGCGCTTTTATCACGGCAACGCCAATGGATTCTCATGCGGAAGGAACGACAATGAATGTTACCGTAAGAGAGGACATTCCTGACGTTGGTTTTGTTGGGTATCTAGAGCATTGCTCGGAACATTCATTCAAAGATTATGGTACAGCCCAGGCATGGTTCAGATTTAATACCGGACAAAGTATGATTTCGGTTCACAAACAAGTGTCGGAAGATAGGTACGATGAGTACTGGAATTTTCCGTACAATGTTGCAGCCGCAGCATATGCCGGAGGAAAGGTGTATGGGTATCAGAACAGGTTATGGTATGGCAAAACCCGTGCAGATTTCTTTGTTATTGACTACAACAAGGATCCAAATAACCTTGAAGAAGTTCTGACCGGGGTCAATGCAGGTCTGGAAGTTGTCGATATGGCATACAACCATGCGAACGACACCATGTACGCAATAGCCTATAACGAGGAGTACGGCGATGCTTTGTCTCTTTATACGGTTGACATTGCTCTGGGAACTTTGACAGAAGTTGCCCCGCTGTACGGCGCGGACGAAGAAGGCTTCGACCTTAAAGTAATTTGCTTCGCAATAGATGAAAACGGAAAGGCATATGGTCTCAACGAGATCAGTTCGTTGGCATGTAAAAAAGATTATTTGCTGGGTATCAACTTGAATACCGGAGAGGTTACTGTTGAAAAAGAAATTTTTGAAATAAACAGCGGCACTTCCTATACAACGTATAGGAGTGCATACGGCACAAGTATTGTTTATGACTATGAAAATGACCTGATAAGGGTGAGTTATTATATGGAATCACCTGCAATAATTTTCCCCGAAACAGGAGAGATTATATATCGAGGTTGGGGAAGCGGAATAAGCTTATCAACATTTTTCATTCCGGATGACATACCCGTTCCCGAACCGGTTATGCCGAGCTTCACTGTGACCTTTATCGATGGGTTCGATAACTCTGTAATCGAAACACGCACAATAGAGGGCGGCTGTGTTCTTGATGAAGCAATATTCCCAGAAACCGCAGAGCATGACGGCGTGGTTTTCCGCGGTTGGGAGTATTTCGGCAAGGTACTGTCTTCCGATATTACGATCAGGGCATTGTATTCATCTCCGGAATATTTGACATCAATTATAACGCTCAATGTTATTGATGAAGGATTCCGATACGGCACAACCGAATATGCAGTCAGCAATGGATACCAAATGCTGTTGGATGCTGAAGCAAACACTTCGAACGAAAGCATTATGTTTGCCCATGGATGGAATACTCCGATAAATGATGCAGGCAGGCAATATATGGACGAGTACTATTCCGACTATGAATACAGCATTCCGAGAAATGCAAGCGGTTCGGAAAAGAATGCCGAAACGGTCTTGAACGAAACCAAGTCCGTACGCATTCCGGCGGGAACTTACGATTGGCTCATTCTGTACGATGCGGGGCAGTGCAATCGTCCTTTTGCCGACTCGTTCGGAAATATCGGCGGAAGGTTTGATGACTTTGAGTTTCTTCCCGGCTTTGTGTATGAATTCAAAGTCTATTGGATGGGAAGATGCCACGCGATAGACCTTGAAATCACCCCCATTGTTCCTGATGAAAACCCCGACGCAGGCGTATGTGTTCTTCTCGGTGAAATAGCGGGCAGTCCCGGTGAAGAAATCGAAACGGAAGTCGTTATTGAGGGCGACTATGAAGCAAACAGTTTT
>ULPX01082331.1_pt1 | contig 20009 bp, 6 predicted proteins | sample 1953911 | NCBI WGS metagenome assembly ULPX01 (sample SAMEA4835640, study PRJEB28245) | human gut metagenome | biome: gut microbiome; material: fecal sample | place: Denmark | collected 2008 | reverse complement strand
ATAGTAACACACTAAAAAACGACAAAAAAAATCTAGAAGAAAAAATTGAACAAGCAAAAACTTATAAAGAAAAAAATAAACTATTAGAAAAGCCTCAAAAAAGTGAAATATCTATTGAAAAATTAGACTTGGAAAAAGATGCTATTTTATTGAAAATTAAAAATTTAGAAAAAGCAATCACAGAAAACGAAAATGAATTACTAACTCTTCCAGATATTAAAAATACAATTCAAGATACCCATAATAAAATTCAAAATATCAAACATCGTATTGAGATAATTAAAAAAACAATATTCTTTTTTACAACTGCAGAAAACAATTTAAAAAATCGTTTCATTACTCCTATATACTCTTCATATACTACCTATATTCAAGATTTTGATTCAATTTTAAAGAAGGGAACTTCAATGGATTTCAATTTGAATATATCATTTGATATCCAAGGTGAATTAAAAAGTTATCAACATTTATCTCAAGGTCTTTTATCAATTCTTGAAGTTTCTTTAAGATTCGCCTTAATTGACAACATGTATAAAAAAGAGAAACCATCAATTATTCTCGATGATCCTTTTGTCTATCTTGATAAAGATAACTTGCAAATTGCAAAAAAAGTATTGCAAAATCTCGCAAAACAAAATCAAATAATTTACTTTTGCTGTCATGAAAGTAGAAAAATATAAAACTTTACTATCAAAATAGTAACATAATAAAACCCAGTGAATAAGCATTTTATCAAATGTTTATTCCACTGGGTATTTTTTTATAGCGATTATTTAATTTCTAGCCAACATCTTTTTTAAATATTGTCCTGTGTAAGAATTTGGATTTTCAGCCACTTCTTCAGGGGTGCCAGTAGCAACAACTTGTCCACCATTTTCACCACCTTCAGGCCCCAAATCAACAATATAGTCAGCACACTTAATAAGATCAAGGTTGTGTTCTATTACAACAACTGTATTTCCCGCATTGACGATTTGTTGAATAACATTCATCAACTTTTTAATATCATCAATATGCAATCCTGTTGTCGGTTCATCCATAATATACAAAGTATTTCCTGTAGCTGATCTTTGAAGTTCATAGGCAAGCTTAATTCTTTGAGCTTCACCGCCAGAAAGTGTAGTACTACTTTGTCCAAGTTTAATATACCCTAATCCAACATTATGCAAAGTTTGTAATTTTTTAGCTATGCTAGGGATATTAGAGAAAAACGATAAGGCCTCATCAACTCTCATGTCCAAAACATCAAAGATATTTTTATCTTTATATGTAACTTCCAATACATCTTCGCTATAACGCTTTCCATGGCAAACTTCACATTCAACATAAACATCAGGTAAAAAAGACATTGAAATACGTTTAACACCTTCACCTTGACAAGCTTCGCAACGACCTTTATTTAAATTAAAAGAAAAATATGAAGAATCAAATCCATGCATTTTTGCTTCACGTGTCGAAGCGAATAAAGTTCTGATATCATCAAAAACTTTAATATATGTTGCCGGATTGCTTCGTGAGTTTTGTCCAATAGGATCTTGAGAAATATTAATTACTTTATCTATGTGTTTAAGTCCTTTAACTTCATCGCATTCGCCGATATCAGAAACTGAAAGGCCTAATTCTTGTCGAACTTTTTTATATAAAACTTCAGTTATTAAAGAAGATTTACCAGATCCAGAAACGCCGGTAACACAAGTAAAAGCTCCAGTAGGAATAGAAACAGTAACATTTTTTAAATTATGACATCTTGCATTGACAATAGTCATCTTTTGATATCCTGGTCTTCTAATGTCTGGTATTTCTATTTTTTCTTTTCCTGATAAATAAAGGCCAGATATTGATCTTGGTGAATTGATAATGTCTTGCACTGACCCAGTTCCAACGATTTCTCCACCTTGATCACCAGCATTAGGACCAACATCTACTATAAAGTCAGCTGCTCTAATAGTATCTTCATCATGCTCAACTACAAGCATTGAATTGCCTAAATCTCGCATATCTTTTAATGTTTGAATCAAACGATCATTATCCCTTTGATGAAGACCTATTGAAGGTTCATCTAGTACATATAATACTCCAGATAATTTGCTACCAATTTGTGTAGCCAAACGTATTCTTTGCGCTTCACCACCAGATAATGTCGAAGCAGAACGAGCTAATGTCAAATAATCAAGTCCGACATTAATAAGGAAATTCAAACGATTTTTTATCTCTTTAATAACTAATTCAGATATTTTTTGTTCATTAGGTGTCAAACTTAAATTGTTTAAAAAATCCAACATTTTTCTAAATGACAAATGGCATATTTCATCAATATTTAATCCACCAATTCTAACAGCTAAAACCTGTTCATTTAATCTCGCTCCATGACATTTTGTACATGTTTTTTCAGACATAAATCCATGGTAATATTTTTTCATCCATGTTGAATTTGTGCTCAAATATAATCTATCTATTTTTGTTTTTACACCTTCATTGATAACACGATGCAAAGATGATCCTGTTTTTGTTTTAAAGAAATAATCTATATCTTCTTCAGGTCCATATAAAATGGCATTTATCTGTTTTGAAGTTAACTGATTTACTGGAACATCCTTATCGATGCCATACTTTTCACAAAGTATATCAAAGTCAGCCACTTCCATTGCTGAATCATTTTTCTTATAAATGAAAGGAATAGCACCATCATTTATTGATAAAGAAGGATCAGGAATAATTAAATCAGGATCAGCTTCGATTTTAACACCTAAGCCATTGCACTCACTACAACATCCTAAAGGATTGTTAAATGAGAATAAACGAGGCTCTAAAGTTGGAGTAGTAAATCCGCACTCTGGGCAGCTTTGATGTTCACTTAAAAGTATTCCTTTTTCATTTTCAGGAACAATTTCTACATAACCATTAGCATTATTTAAAGCAACTCTTAAAGAATCATTAATTCTGCTCAATTCTTCTTTTTCTTCATCATCGCCTAAAATAATATGGTCGATAGCAATAGAAATAGTGTGTTTTTGATTTTTTTCTAGAAGTGGAGGAACAGTATATTTTTGAATCGTATTTTTATCAATTTTTATTCTTCTTAAGCCCAAGTCAATATATTTTTTTAAGGTATCAAAATGAGTACCTTTTTCATTGCGGATGATAGGAGCCATAATATAAATAGAAGTTCCTTTAGGAAAAGATAAAACTTTATTCGCCATTTGACTCAAAGAAAGTCCTTTGATAGGAAGATGATGAGTAGGACAATATGCTACACCAATTCTAGCATACAAAAGACGGAGATAATCATAAATTTCTGTTACAGTACCAACAGTAGAACGCGGATTATTTGAAACAGTTTTTTGATCGATAGCAATAGAAGGTGATAAACCATCGATAGAATCAACATCAGGTTTTTCTGTATTTCCTAAAAACATACGAGCATAGGAAGATAAAGATTCTACATATCTTCTTTGACCTTCAGCGTAAATTGTATCAAAAGCTAAAGTGGATTTTCCTGAACCAGAAACTCCAGTAAATACAACAAGTTTGTCCTTTGGGATTGTCAAGCTTACATTTTTTAAGTTATTAACCCTAGCACCTTTAATTATTATTTTATCGTTCATCCTTCACCTCCAGCATCCTACATTTTATCATACTTTCCCTTAGTTTATCTGTTTTTATAAATACTATGTATAAGAATTTATAACATCAAAAAAGAGGATGGAAACCTGACTTCGGTTTCTATTCATCCTCTAATTTTTATTATTGCAATTCGAAATCTACTTCTCCTCTTGCAAAATTACCGAAGGCATACTCATCTTCATAAGTAGCTTCAGAACAAGAGAGAGTTCCATCTGAATTCATCGAAAGAACAATTGTAGCTGTTCCACTTTTAATAGTAATTTCATTGTTATCGATTACATAAGTGCCAGTGCCAAGATATTCTGGATGATAGTTTCCTTCATAAGTTGGACAAACAAATGTCGTTTTAACATTGCCTTTGCCATCAAAAGCTAAGGTTACTGTCGCAGGCAACTCATCATAAGTATCCCAATCAACAGCGTTATACTCACCGACATAGGTTTTACCAGCAAGGACATCGCCTTCTTCTATTTCTTCATCTTCATAGGTTTTATTTTCTTTATCGATGGTATAAACATATTCAGTACTATCGATAGTAATAGTTAAAGTTGTACCACTTATAACATATGTTCCTTCTTTACCATTGACATTTGCACCACCAAAGCCATTTAAGATAATCGAAGATGAACCATTAGTATAAGTTCCATCATAACCATCGCCTAAAACATAACCATCATAACCATGAGAACGATTAAATTTAGCAGTAAAGCTTGTCGCTTTGCCATCACTTAATGTTTGTCCTTCACCAACTTTAACAGTAAAGATACCACCGACAACATTAAAGTCACCAGTAACAGTGACAACACCGATTAAATCAGTTGGATTATAGCTATTTGATTTAGAAAGAACATAGACTACTTCGCCTTTATAAGTTGTAATCTTAAAGACCAAATCTTTCCAACTCTTACCAGCCATAACAGCTTCTGTACCATTATAGTAATATCCTTTATTTTCACCAGAAAGGGCATATACACCATCAGCAACTATAGTAATCTTTGTTGTTTTAAATGAATAATTGACATTTGTTTTACCAGTAAAGATCAATGTTGAACCAGTTGCATCATCAGGGTCGACAACAAAGCGACCTGTAGCACCATTGAGTTTACCAAAGCCATATTCATTGATAACAATAACATTTGTTGTAGAAGTGGAATTAGCTGAATAATATGTTCCAGCAGCAAATTTTTCTTGATCAATTGTAGCACCGATCAATTCATATTTATCACCATTAACAGAAACATAATATGTTGGATCATTTCCTTCATATAATGTGATGACATTTTCATAGAAAGGATTGAAGTAATAAGTATAACTTTCACCATCTAATGTTGCATTTCCACGAGAAGTTTCACTAGTTGTAAAGCCATCAACAAACAATGTTTTGCCTTCAGAATTTGTCAAAGTCTTTCTTTCATCCATATTAGCAACAACAAGTTTTCCAGCAGAAGCTAATTTAAAAACTAAAGATTCATTTCCATAATTTATCGCAAATATAGCTCCAACTTCACCTAATTCAACTTTAGAATCACTTTGCTTGACAAGAGTAGAGATAGCAGAAGTTACTTTTCCATCACTTGGAGCATATAAGTAGAATTTATCCGATCCTTTTGTAACTTCATAAATGATAGTACTAGAAGAAGAAACATTAGCATAAAGCTTTCCAGTTGTTCCTTCTTTGATATAAAAGTAGGAACTAGAGCCTTCATTGATAGTCAAAATATCATCGCTTAATATATCAACAACAAGTTTCTTTGTAGAACCATAAGCACTACCAACTTCAGTTAATGTAACAGTTAATTCACCCTCAGAATATCCACTTGGCAACATACCGATATAAGTGGTAGAACCTATTTCACATTTGATAATTCCATATTTATCAACAGTGAAGGCATGAACAGCACTACTGCTTGATAACCAAGAGAAGGTTCCAAGAAGTGTTCCTTGATAACTTGTATCAGAAACAGCAGTAGCAACATTATTGCTTTCCAATGTATAAACATATGTATTTTCACCAACTGTAGCTCTAATTACTTTTTCAGTTATCATCTCATAAGTTCCAACAACATCATTCATGGTAATTACACCTGTTGTATTCGCTTTGATACTAGCAAAGCCATCAATTGTAAATGTAGTATCACCACAAGTATAAGTTCCAGCCAAAGCACTTGCTGGCAAATAACCTATTCTTGTATTAGAAGTTGATTTAGTAATCATCGCTTTACTGATATATACTTCACTTTCATCTAAGTTTGTAACTTTGATCAAAGCGCCTTTTTCAGTATAAAGAAGATCATTTAATAATGTAACTTTACAAGCTAATGGAGAAGCAGATGAAGTCTTAAAGAACAAGAAAATATCTTTATCATTTAAAACATAATGAGTTAAATAATTAGCATTTTCATATCCTAAATAACTTTCACGCTTAGCAGATGTTGGAATGATATAGCTTGTAACTGGAGAAGAGGTAGATGTTCCACTCACAGTAACAACTGAAGTTTGATAGATGTAATCTCCTAATTTAGTCAAAGTAACAGTAATTGTCTTTTTAGTGCTATAAGAAACATATCTTCCTTCAAAGACCATATTTCCTAAAGCATCAACAGATGTTATATTTCCGACATATTTAGTGCTGCCATAGTAATAGGTACCAACACCATATTCATCAATACTTAAATAATGATCGCTGGTTGTACTGGTATCAACACTAGAATAAGAAACCTTACCATATGCGAGACTTTCAAATTTCTTTTCTAAAGAAGTATAAGTATTTGCTTCTTTATCAATAACAACATATCCACTGACAGTTGAAGTACCACTATTGCATAAAACAATAAGGTTAGAACCAGTTGTAGAAACATAATAATCATAAGAAGTACTACCGAGAGTAGCAACACCTCTTGTTGAAGATGTTAAGCCGAAACCATCCAATGTCAAACTATCATTACCATTAGAATATGAACCTCTTTCATCTCCAGCAAGAGTTAAACCGCTATAGTTATTACCTAGATTTTCAACTCTAACAATAGCATGATGGTTAGCAGAAGTAACTTCAAGAATTGCACCTTTTTCTAATGTAATTTTATCATTTAAGAATTTAACTTCCGCAATTTCACCTAAATCAGTTTCTGATGTGCAATAAATGTATGTTGTAACACCATTTCTTGTAAAGGATTTAATAATAGTTGTACGACTATTTCCTGTAGTTACAGCATTTTGATCTAAGTACAATCTTTGATCGTGTGATTTATCACCAGATAATTTAATAACTAAAGCACCTTCAACTGTCATGCTTCCTGAAACAGTAACAGTAGCTGTTCCACCAACTTTTGTTAAAACAGTTTCAAAAGTATAATCAGCATTGATATTAACTTTTCCGGTATATGAACTCGAACTATATTTAAAAGTAGCTGTACCAAATTTATCAATACTAAGAGTATAGCTAGAACTTGAAGCATTGATATATTCACCAACAACTGGATTGTTCTCATAAAGTGGTGCTAATACTTCAAAAGTATAATACTTAACAACTGGATTTCCATTGATATCCATTGTCAAGCTGACAAGATAGAAACCTGCCTTTGTGAAATCAACCAAAGAGTAATCAAGATAATCATCGACATTTTTAACTGTACCTTCAGCTGTTGTGATAGTAAACTTAGAGATCAATTCATCAATAGCATCTTCTTTAACTGGAAGCATATTGATTTCATAATCGCTTATTGAAACTTTAGCGCCTTGGCTGACATATTGAGATTCAAGTTCCATTTTTACATATGGTAAATAATCAGAATCAGCAATAACAACACTATTTTTATATGAATCCATGAATAAGCTCATTCTAGAACCATATTTAAATGAAGGACGGACATTGACATAAGTTACTTCAATCAAACCAGATTTATAAACATAATTAATATTTACTGCATCTGCATAAGAAGAGGAAGCTTTTACAATACCTGTTCCATATCCATCTAAGAAAACCTTTAAATTATCTTTGACAAATAATCCTTGATATCCATCTTTTCCATCGACTGTAAATGTATTATCAGCAGTATTTAAATTAATCTTATAAGCAAATTCATAATTGTTAGTATCATAGATGAACAGCTTATCATTTACATAATCATAACCGCCAAATTTTAAAGAATTAATATTACTTATAGAAAGATCAGCAACTTCTTTTCCATCAACATATAAAGATACACCATTAGAAGCTGTAATTTCTAAGCTAGCTTGTTTATTATCTACTGTTCCTTGATAAGTTCCAGTATATTTTTTAGTTGTAGTTTCTTTATCAGTTCTTTTACCGGTAACCGCATCATTCATCACAACATACATGCTGTAATCATTGACTTTAACAGTTCCTTTAGATCCGACAGACAAGTCGAAGTCTTCAGAGAATGTTACCTTGCCGAAAGAATGTCTATAATAGAAATCGGCAGAAGTATGTTCAGCAAGTTCAGTAACTAAACCATAATAAACTTTTTCTCCAGCTGCATTTCTTAAAACTAAAACATCGATTGATGTACAAGGAGAAGAATTATCAACGACATACTCAGAAGATGTGTTGAATGTCAATTTTCCAAGGAGTGTATAAACATCAGTTTTGGCAAAGATATATTGTCTATCGTTTTCATTGAACTTCATATTCAATCTATTGACTGGAAGAAGAACAGCAATACCATTTTCTTGTGTGAAATAGAAATCATTAGATAAGTATCTGATCAATAGAGTATTTTCATCAACAGCAGAAATAGAAGTCACGTCATCGCTTGCATTTCCATCAAAAACAAATGTTCTATTAATTGTTGTGGTAGTTGATGTAGCTTCATCTTCATCATCACCAGATGTATCTGTAGTAGTTGTACCACGCATATTAGTCTTATAAGTTCCAAGGAAATCTTTTGAAACTACAAACACATTCTTTTCAATTTGTTCGCCTTTATAAATAAGCTTTAAAGTATAACAACCAGGAGTGAAAACATCGACCTTACCTTCGATCATATCGCGGGTAACAACAACACTTTCTTCTCCTTCTTTAATTGTAAACAAAGTTGTTGGATCAAAGACATCTCCTTCAAAGACATAGTTTTTAGCGCTATTATCAACAGAAAGAGTAACATTTGAAACAACATTGATACTAAGTAAAACTTCAGTTGGATTCTCGCTGTCTTTACCATCAATATATACTTTTAAGGTAACAGGATATATTCCTGATTTTGAAAAATCAACTTTTGATTTATCAATTTCAACATAGGTAGTCAAATTATTTGTGACTTGATCTTTATCGGTATATAAGCTTTGTTTAATATTATTAACTGTAACAGTAATAGCACTTAAAATATCATTATCGCTTAAATCTTTAGTACCATCAATAACTTCTTGATTGATACGGATATCAAAAATATTTTGACGGACAACATAAGTCAAAACCAAAGTAACATCTTCAGTAGTGCTTCCTTGAGTATAAGGAACTTTGACTACAACTTCATAACTACCTGCAGCAGAGAAATCAACCTTTGAAGTATCAATATAACGATTTGCAACAACAAAACGTTGACCATTAGAAATTAAAATTACATCATTATTAAATGAATATTCATCCATTGAAGTTCCTTTTTTAATGATGATGACATCACTTTTTGTAACTTCAAGATGAGCTCCGGTAGCAATAGTAACAACAGCAGTTGCAGTTTTTCCACCATAATTTAAAGTAAGTGTATTTTCACCTAAGCGAGAATAATCAATTGAACCAGTTATATCTAAAAGAGAAATCAATTCATTATGTTCAACGCCATCAATTTTCAAAGAGAATAATGATGTTACATCAAGTCTTTCAGAATTTGGATAAATAGTTACATTTTTTCCACTTAAGGCCAATTCATGATCTGCGACTACTACAACCTCAACAGAAGAAGTAACGACTGTAGAATCTTCTTTATAAGTTAAAGTAACAAGATATTTTCCTTCTTCAGCTTTTAAACCAGAAACATCAATCATATTAGCTGTAACTTTTTTAGCTACGCCATCAACTGTCAAGCTAAATAATTCTGTCGCATCAAAATTTTCAACTTCACTCAAAGTAATAGTTTTAGTTTTATAGCTATTAACAACATCAATTACATGATCTTCAATAACTTCAACTACAATAGTCTTGCTTGTGTCACCAAGAGTTACTGTGTAAGAATATGTTCCGACTTCAGCTTTAACATCACTTGTTACCATTTCATCAGAAATATCAGTTTTTTCACCATCGATAGAAACGACAAATAAATCTTTAAAATTATAATCAGCAACTTCTTTAACTTTTAAAGTGACATTTTCAACAGAGCTTGTAACAGCATAGACTGTTTTAGAAACATGAATAGTTAAAAAAGCATTTTGTCCACCATAAGAGCATAAAACAGTGTAATATCCTTCTTTTTCTTGGACATCGCTATAATCAAGCATATCATCAGTTACAGAGAAACTATCGCCATCTACTGTTAAACTAAACAAGGTCTTAAAATCAAAATCTGCTACTTCTCTATCTTTAATCTCTACAGAAGTATCAGTTTTTCCAATGACAATTTCTGATGCTTTAATAGTGATGGAAAGTTCAGCTTTTTTAGAAGAATCAGCATTACTTGTTGCAGTAATAACTGCTACTGAATCTGCAATTTGAACATCTTTGACTTCAACTAAGCCATCAGCAGAAACTAAAACTTTATCGCTAGAAGAAGTCCAAGTAACAGATTTATCTTCAGTACTACCAACAACAGTAGCTGTTAATTGTAAACTTTGCTTACGAGAGACAATATTTTCACCACTTCCTGTAATTACAACACTTTCAACATCAGGTAAAACTGAAGAAGAAGTGGAAGAGGAGCTTGAAGAAGAGGTGGAAGGTTTAGAAGTAGAAGAAGATGAAGAGGTGGAAGAAGATGATGGTTGCTTATTATTACAAGAAGCAAGAGCTAAAGTAGCCGTAACAATTGGCAAAGAAAGTAAAACAAGTTTCTTCTTATTTATTTTTTTTCTCATAATTTTTTCCTTTCTGTTTTATTAGAAAGGAAATGGCTAAAGCCATTTCCTAAAAATATAACTTAGGCAATCTCCCAAGTTCCTGGAAGATAGCAATATACATATATTGTCTTAAATCCAATATTATTGAAACGAATCATAATCTTGCTATCTTTATCCATAAATGTAACATTGCGATTATTGCTATTAGAAGTTTGTGTGTGTTTTGAATCTGTTAATTTAACATATCCACTAGCTTCAGCAAATTTATCCATGAGATAATTGAAATTATCATCGGTTAAACGGCGAACACCATTTAACAAATCTTCAGAAGCTGTAATATTAAATGAGAAACATCCAACACCATCTTTTGTGTAATCTAAATCTCTAGAAACAGACATTGAATCCCCAAAAGCTGAACGGAATTGACTTGGGGTAGGGAACTTCGAACTATCAGCACCATAGAAATAATTTAAAGCATCAGCTACTGTTCCTGTAGTATAGCCAGTACCATAAGCGGTTTCATAACGAGCACTTACTTCATCCCATGTTTCTGGTAAAACACGCGGAGAATAGTTATCAAATAAATCTTCATCTAATTTAGTTGTGCCAATTTCTGAATATGTTGTTTTAACATAGCCAATATAATTTCCACTGATGTTATAAGGATAAACAGTATTTAAAAGATTTCCTTCAGAATCAACAGTGATAGAAAGTTGTGTTTCAACATCTTGGCTAGCGCTAGAGGCATTGCTATAGCTTGAAATTTCTTTAGCTACTGCAGCATTGATAACAGAATCACGAAGAGTGAAAGTATAAGTACTTTCAAATTCATTTTCAGTAACTGTAGGGAAACCGAATACTTCTGGAGCAAAGTTAAATCCAGGAAGTTTAGAAGAAATATTTCCTTCATATTTTTTCTTGCCTACAAGGCCTTTACTTGATGCGCTATATTCAAATTCATCATAAGTATTATCATCATTTTGCTTATATCCTGTATAAGATAAACCATATGGATTATCAAAATAACCACCAGAATAATAAGTGCTTCTTCTGAGTAACACAGCATCTTCTGTTACTTGACCATGAAGACCAGCAGGACCAGTAGCGGAAGAAGTTGGAAGGACTTTTTTCTTCAAAGAATTTCTTGATTGATCATAACTGTTTTCGCTAGAAGAAGCAGAATATGTCGAAGTATCAACAGAATCAAATGTATAGTTGGTGATACCCTTCATTTGTTCAAGAGCCTTAGCTAAAACTTCTGTATATTTCGTTGCAGCATATGGTGTAGGATCAGTAACAACTGTTGTACCAATATCAGCAAAGGTTAAATCAATTGTTGTCCAACTAGCAGCAGAAGCAGTTTCAGCTGTACCATCTGTTGAGCCATAATACAAAACTTCTGTTGAGCCAGTTAATCTTGTTACATGACCATCTTCAACATATAAGCTGATTTCCAAAAGTGTATCTGATAAAAGTGGAGTTAAACTATAGCTTAAATATGTTGGTAAATATAAATTATCCATATCAGTTGGATCGATATAATAATCATAAGCACCTGTTTTAGAATTATAAGTAAACTTATTAATATCTAAATTTCCTAAGTGATTCCAAAGATGATTTTGTTCCCATAAATTATAAGAACCAAATGTATTCATATCTGATTCTCTTGTAGCAACATTATCTTTATTAATATAAATTTTATCTAATGCATGTCCGGTATTACCTTCTTCATCAGTTAAACCATCGACAACCCCTTTTTTATAAGTATTGACTTGGTGGGCGCCATCTTTATTATTTTTTCTGATCCAATATTCGCCTGCCCAAGCATTTTCTTCCATTTTTGTAACCATGTAATAAGTGTTATTAGTGGTTTTATCTAAAGTGAAATCTTTATAAAAATCAACTAATTCACCATTTACTGTAATGGAAGAATTACCAATTTCTTCGATCATCTGTGAAGTTAACTCACCAACTTGACCTTGTTTTGTCGGAGCCTTTAAAGTGATAGTAATTGAAGCAAATACATTGGTATCAGCTAAAGAAGTAGCAGTGACACTGACAAATTGATCAAAAACTAATTCAGTAGTACCAACATAGGTAACAACACCATTTTCAACAGTGATAAGATCACTATTTGTAGTCCAGAGCAAAGATTTATCATCTGTGCCAGAAGTAGTAACTTCAGCAACAACAGTTATAACTTTATCCTCAGATCCAGTATCGATAACTGTTTTTTCAGCAGTTAAAGTTATGCTGACTTTAATAGAAGGTGTAGAAGAAGTAGAAGATGATGAAGAAGAGGAAGAAGTGACTGAAGAGGAAGAATGAGTAGAACTTGATGAAGAACTAGAAGAATTGTTATTATTGCAGCTAGCTAAAGTAACACCTAAGAGTGCAGGGATTAATAATAATTTTGTGATTTTTTTCATTTAATATCTCCGATAAATTAATTGTTGGTTGGGTTTTTATAAATATATACGAATAAGTCCAAATCACTGTCGACTGGAACCAAAGTATATCCATCTTTGGTATATCCGCCTTTTCCATCATTGACAAAGCCTTTTTCAATGAAATAAAGCTTTAAAGCAAGAAGAGAAGAATCAATACTATAATTTGAATCAAGTGGAACGTCTAAGTAAACTTGAATAGCTTTAACAGCACGATTAGAATTTGGTAATTGATAAATACTTGTCGAACTAAGACCATAGCAATCGCCTAAAGCTTCAGGGAAATAAGGGACTATTGAACTAGCATTTTCATCTCCTAAATATGTGGTCATAATCTCATCAGTCGGATATTCAACACCTGATTCTCCTTCATCAGGATAATAAAGTGTTGTAACATCTTTCCAACTAGTTGGAGCAACGCGATTATCAAAACTTAAATCACAATCATCAGGAATAGAAGCAGTATTAAAATTGCCATAATTGATAACAAATAAGCCTTTAATAAGACCTAAATCACTATAGAAATATGATTGAGTTATATATCCTTCATCATTAATTACAACATAAGGAGTAAAGGAAGAAGTGCTAGAAGTATATCCTCTTGTTGCAAACATTCCATATAAGCAAAGTTCATTTCCTGGAGCCTTATAGAAAGTTTCAGCAACTTTACTCATAGCATCGTAAGAAAAATATACTGTAGTTTTAGAATCTTGATAATACTTATATCCAGGATTGAAAATAGCTGGGGAGAAAGCAAATGATGGTTTAGCATCATCAATGCTTCCAACAAATTCTCTAGTTGCATAATGCTTGTTATTAGCATCACTTCCAAAAGAATTATATAAATTATCATTTATCTTTTTATAACCATAAGTACCGGTATCAGATAGACCCGTTACATTACCTTGATTATCAAAAATCAAATCTTGATAATACATAGCATCTTTAGTAATAGTTTCTTGATAGCCGCTATAAGTAACAGCGGAAGAAGTTGCTAAAGAAGTTAAAATTTGAACTGTTGTTGTATAACTTTCCAAACTCTTCATTTTTTCAAGAGCATTCTGTAAAGTTTTATGTTCTTCTTCTAAAGTATATTTATTTATATAAGGATATTTAACAAGATCTCCTGTATTGAAATAAGCCTCCAATGTTTGAATAGCTTTATATCCTGTTTGAACACGATAATCTTCACCAGTTACAAGAACAATAGAAGTGATTTGATTATATTCAACCCTTAAAGAAAATTTAACAGCATCAAATTCATAAGGAGTACAACTAGAAGATAATTGACTTAATAATTTTTCATTTGTTCCATTGTAGTCAAATAATCCACTTTCTTTATTGTAAGTAAAATTTTCAACAGATAAAGAAGTTAAAGGATTATACAAATTAGCATCTTCCCATTTTACTGGTAACCCATTATCATCGGTTATCGGAGTATAGCTCTCTTCATTCATCAAAGATAACCCTACTTGGCAAGCATTGCCTTGATAGTTCTCATAAATTAAATATTCTGTTTTACCAGTTGTAGAATTTGCATAAGCAGCTGACCAGAAATTATCCTTCATGTTTGTATAGCTTTCAACAATTGTTGAACTGTAATACTTATCTGAAGCTATAGAGTAAAGATCAATTGTAGTAGTACCATTAAATTCAATTCTATCAGTTTTTAACACATCTAACATATCTTGAGTTAAAACAGGATCAGGTTCAGGGGCTAAAACAGTGATAACAAAAGAATATTCTTTTGAAAGATCAGCAACTGGTTGAACAGTTATAGTTACTTCAGTGTCTTCTTCAACTTGACGAGTGACAGAAACAATATTATTGCTGATAGAAATTAAATCAGAAGATTTTTTCCAAATAACCGTTTTGTTCTCAGTACCAGTAACATTAACGGTTAATTCTATCGTATTGCCGTATCTAACAGCCTTAGGTCCAGAAACCGAAATAGAAATCTCGTTCTTGATCGAAGAAGAACTTGGGATAGAAGAACTCGAACTGCTGGAAGAAGGAAGTGAAGTAGAAATACTAGAAGAAGAACTTGATGAAGAACTTGAAGAATTAGTTGTTTGATTATTACAAGATGTAAATAAAATAGCTGAAAAAGCTAAAAATAAAACACCAAAAGTTATTTTTTTTTGCATAAAAGCCTTTCTATATAAATATAATGTCCTTGTTAAAAAAATATCTCCTTTCTTAAATGTATAACAATTAAAATTATTATAATAATTTTTTTATTGTTTGTCAACAAAAATCAAAATGAAAGCCCTTTACAAACAAAATTTTTTCCATAAAAAAAGTTGAACAAATAATTGTTCAACTTTTTCTTTTTTATAGTACTAACTTAATTAATTACCCATTTTTAAAATGGTATGATAACGCTTTTCAGCATATTTTTGTGATTTAGCAAGCAATTCTTCAGCGTGATCTGGATTGACCTTTGGAAGTTGAGAGAATCTTGTTTGTTCCATAACGAAGTCACGGAATAAATCAAAGTTAGGTTCTTTGCAATCCATTTGTAATGGATTTTCACCTTTTTCTTCACGGCGTGGATCATAACGGAAGATTGGGAAATAACCACATTCGACAGCTTTCTTTTCAATGATTTGAGCATTGGATAAGCCACCTTTAATACCATGTTCTTGGCAAGGAGAATAGCAGATGATAAGAGATGGACCATTGTAGCTTTCAGCTTCTTGGAAAGCCTTCAAAGCTTGCATTGGGTTAGCGCCTAAAGAAACTTGAGCAACATAGACATGACCATAAGCCATAGCCATTAAAGCGAGATTCTTTTTAGCTGTCTTTTTACCAGAAGCAGCAAACTTAGCAATAGCACCTGTTTGTGTAGATTTAGAAGCTTGACCACCAGTATTTGAATATACTTCAGTATCAAGAACCATAACATTGACATCTTCTTCATTGGCGAGAACATGATCAAGACCACCATAACCAATATCATAAGCCCAACCATCACCACCAACAATCCAAACAGATTTATCAAGTAAGTCTTTCTTGAATTCAAGAACTTTCTTGATGCCTTCACATTTAGAATTTTCAATAGCAGAAATCAATGCAGGAAGTATTGTTCTAACATGTTTTCTATCTTTGATATGTTCTTCATAGTCATTGATTAAGGAAACAAGTTCTTCTTCGCATTCAGCTTTATTAGCTTCAAGAATTTCAACAATTTGAGTTAAGCGGAAGTCAACAGCAACTCTCATACCGAAACCAAATTCAGCATTATCTTCGAATAAAGAGTTAGCCCAAGCAACACCTTCACCATTTTTATCGGTGACAAATGGAGTAAGTGGAGTTGAACCATTATAAATAGAAGAACAACCAGTTGCATTAGCAACTAACATATCTTTTCCAAATAATTGTGAAACCAAACGATAATATGGAGTTTCACCACAACCAGCACAAGCGCCAGAAACTTCTTGATAAGCTGGTAAGAAAGCAGCACCCTTAACTGTATTTAATGGAAATAAATCTGTTCTAGATTCAGTTTCTTTATAGAGAATATCAGCAGCTTTTTCGTGGTGATATTGAGTCTTAGCTTCAACCATTTCCAAGGCTTTCTTTCCGCCTTTACCTGGGCATTGAACAAAGCAGATACCACAACCAACGCAGTTCATTGGACTGACTTGAATACGGAATTTAAGACCTTTTGTATTAGGACCACCCATCAAATTTAAAACATCTTCACGTTCGTCTTCAGGGAGTTTAGCAATTTGTTCATCATTTAAAACAAATGGACGAATTGTAGCATGTGGACAGACAAATGCACATTGATTACATTGAATACAATTTTCTTTGTGCCATAATGGAACTCTGTCAGCTGTTGCTCTTTTTTCTTTAAATGTAATATTGTTTTGCATTGTACCATCAAGCAATTCATATTCAGTGAATTTACTGACTGGTAAATCATAACCATCAAGTGAACCGACAACATCAACATAAGAATCGAAGTAATCATCACCAGTAGATTCTTTGACAGCATTTACTGTTAAATCTGCCCAACTTGGATCAACTTTAACTTCACGAAGACCTTCAGCACCGGCATCGATGGCTTTGTAGTTCATTTGAACAACGTCATCACCTTTTTTAGAATAAGACTTCTTGGCAAATTTCTTCATCCATTCTTGAGCTTCAGAATATGGCATGATATTTTGATTCAAGAAGAAGAATGAAGCTTGTAAAGTAGTATTGGTATGACGACCCATACCGATTTCAGCAGCAATCTTATTAGCATCAATAACATAGAACTTAGCATTCTTTAAAGCTAATAATTTCTTCATGCGGTTTGGCATTGAATGAATAAGTTCTTCATCTGTCATATCAGTATTTAATAAGAAAGTACCACCCTTCTTCAAATTCTTAACCATATTATATTTCAAGATATAAGAATCCATAGAACAGGAGATGAAATCTGCATGTTCAATATAATATGTTGAACGAATAGGATCTTTACCAAAACGGAGGTGACTTCTTGTAACACCACCAGCTTTTCTAGAGTCATAAGCAAAATAAGCTTGAGCATATTGATGAGTTGCATCACCAATAATCTTAATGGAAGACTTATTTGCAGAAACTGTACCATCACTGCCTAAACCATAGAATAAGCAAGATGTGTAAGTATTATTTACATGATATTCAGAATCAACTGGTAAAGATAAATGAGTTACATCATCATTGATACCAATTGTAAATCCAGTAAATGGTTTTTCACTATCAAGGAAATCATAAACTGCTTTGATTTGGTTAGGTTGAGTATCTTTACTAGAAATACCATAACGACCACCAACAAGAACATCAACATGACGATTTTCTTGTTCAAGGGCAGCAACGACATCCAAATATAAAGGTTCGCCTAAAGAACCTGGTTCTTTAGTTCTATCTAAAACTGCAATCTTTGTAACAGTAGAAGGAATAGCAGCAATTAAATGTTTGGCAGAGAAAGGACGATATAAATGAACTTTAACCATACCGACTTTTTCACCTTTAGCCATTAAATCATCAATTACTTCATGAGCTGTTTCTGTAACAGAACCCATAGCAATGATAACCTTAGTTGCATCTTTTGCGCCATAATAAACAAATGGAGCATAAGTTCTACCTGTTAATTCACTGACTTGTTTGAATAATTTTTCAGCTTCAGTAACAATATTTGCTTCGTGAACATTTTGAGCTTCACGACCTTGGAAGCAGATATCATCATTTTCAGCGCCACCACGAGTGACAGCGTGACCATGAGGATTTAAAGCTCTCTTACGGAATTCTTCAACTTTTTCTAAATCGAGAAGTTCCTTCCAATTTTCATCATCGACAAATTCAACATTTTGAATTTCATGTGATGTACGGAAACCATCAAAGAAGTCGATAACAGGTGAAGAAGAATTTATTGCTAATAAATGAGCCATAGGTGATAAATCAGCAATTTCTTGAACTGAGTGTGAGCAAAGCATAGCAGCACCAGTCTGACGACAAGCATAAATATCTTGATGGTCACCAAAAATAGAAAGTGAACGGCTTGCTAAAGAACGAGCAGCAACATGAACTACTGCTGGAATGCATTCACCAACCCATTTGTAAATATTTGGAATCATAAGGAGTAAACCTTGGCTGGCTGTATAAGTAGTTGCTAAGCTTCCTGCTTGCAATGCACCATGAACAGCACCAGAGGCACCACCTTCACTTTGTAATTCAACAACTTTAACACAATTTCCAAAAGCGTTTTTCTTTCCTTGAGAAGAATAAACGTCAACAAGTTCCGCCATAGGAGATGACGGTGTAATAGGATAAATAGCAGCTACTTCTGTAAATGTGTAGCTAGCTAATGCGGCTGCAGTATTACCATCAACCGACAAGAATGATTTCTTGATTTCTTTCATATTTCCTCCAAAATCCAATAATATTATACCCCTTGTTTTTTTTAATTTGTAAATAAAAATAACATTTTAAAAAGTTTTTGCTAATTCTTTTATATAATTTTTAACCTTAGCGCTCATATCTGGTCTTTTTAAAGCATAATCGATAGTAGCTCTAACATATCCAAACTTATCACCTACATCATATCTTGTTCCTTCGAAATCACAAGCATAAACAGGTTTATGAACCATCAATTCTTTGATAGCATCAGTAAGTTGAATTTCCCCGTTTTTACCAGGAGCAGTTTTTCCTAAAATTTCAAAAATTTCCGGTGTTAAAATATAGCGTCCTAAAACAGCATAATCGCTTTCAGCTTTATCAATATCTGGTTTTTCATTGATATCGACAACTTTAAATATTTTCTTACCATCAGCAACATCGCGTGAAGGTGTAACAATACCATATTTATTAACGTCAGTATGTGGAACCTCTTGTACTCCTAAAATAGAACAATTTTTACTATTATAAGCATCAACTAATTGAAGTAAAGCAGGCTTTCCTTCACTGGTAACCATATCATCCCCCAACAATATAGCAAAAGGTTCATTGTTGACAAAAGAACGAGCACAAGATATAGCATGTCCTAATCCCTTAGGTTCTTTTTGTCTAACATAATAAATATTAGCTAAAGAAGCTACCTGTTTAATAAGGTCAACAAGATCATTTTTCCCGCTTTCTTTTAATCTCATTTCTAATTCATAATTCGTATCGAAATAATTTTCCATCGAGTGTTTATTAGAATTAGTAATAATTAAAATTTCTTCAATCCCAGACTTAACCGCCTCTTCAACTATAAATTGAATCGTCGGTGTATCAACAATCGGAAGCATTTCTTTCGGCATTGATTTTGTAGCTGGTAAAAAACGGGTTCCAAGACCAGCAGCTGGAATAATAGCTTTTTTTACTCGTTGCATGAGCACTCCTTTAATAAAAAGAAAGAAAATTCAATAAGTAAAACTTTCTTATTTAAAGTATAACAAAATAACATTATTTTTAAAATAT
>ULPX01023101.1_pt1 | contig 20129 bp, 9 predicted proteins | sample 1953911 | NCBI WGS metagenome assembly ULPX01 (sample SAMEA4835640, study PRJEB28245) | human gut metagenome | biome: gut microbiome; material: fecal sample | place: Denmark | collected 2008 | reverse complement strand
CTGGGCCGGCACCGATTATTGCTACCCGTTTTCCATTACGTACGGGTATTACCGGAGTGATATATCCTTCACGAAAAGCGGCTTCTACAATAGCGGCTTCATTTTCGCGAATGGTTACCGGTTCGTCACACGATAGCTTTAGTACACAGCTTTTTTCGCAAAGGGCAGGACAGATGCGTCCTGTAAATTCTGGAAAATCACATGTGGCAGCCAAGATTTCATAAGCCTCTTTCCACTTTCCCTTGTAGAGAGCATCCTGCCATTCGGGTTGCTTGTTGCCTAATGGACAAGCCCAATGGCAGAAAGGTACTCCACAATCCATGCAGCGCGATGCTTGTAGTTTCCGGTCGTGGGTATTAAGGGTTTGCTCTACTTCTCCATAATCGGTGATACGTTCGTGTACGGGGCGGTATCCGGCCTCTTGACGGTGTATGGTTAAAAATGCTTTTGAATCTCCCATGATGGTTTACGATTTTACGATTTACAATTTACGATTGAAATTACCATTTTGATTTACGATTTTACGATTTACGAATTACGATTGAATTTACCATCTATTTGCGACTGAAGTCATTCTACTTGTTCATTTAAAGAAGTAACTTCAATCGTAATTCGTAAATTGTCTAATCGTAAATCCTAATAGTCTCTTTGCATATCCGCAATCTTCTGTTGCAATTTCCGCATTTGCTCTTCCTGTAGCACCTTTTTGTATTCGATGGGCACTACTTGTATGAATTCGTCTACATAGCGGTTCCAGTCATCGAGTAGGATACGTGCTTGTTTACTACCGGTATATAAATAATGTTGCCGGATGAGCTCATGTAATTCTTTGCGATAACTTGCTTCTTCGATGAGAGATAATTCTACCATCTCCATGTTGCAGAAATAATCGAAATTCCCTTCTTTGTTCCAGACGTATGCTACTCCGCCGCTCATGCCGGCTGCAAAGTTTCGTCCGGTTTGTCCCAGTACTACTACACGTCCACCTGTCATGTATTCACAGCAATGGTCTCCTACGCCTTCTACTACGGCGATGGCTCCCGAGTTACGGACGGCGAAACGTTCACCTACGCGTCCATTGATGTAGACTTCTCCACTGGTGGCACCATATAATAAAGTGTTACCGGCTATCGTGTTTTTTTCTGCTTCAAAATTACTTCGTCCCGGCGGTAGTACGGATAGGCGGCCGCCACTCAATCCTTTGCCGAGGTAGTCATTGGCCTCTCCTTCCAGTTTGAAGTTGACTCCCGGAGTAAGAAATGCACCGAACGATTGTCCGGCAGAACCTTTGAATTTTATATTCAGTGTGTGTTCCGGCAGACCGTTTTCGCCATATTTGGCAGCGATTGCACCCGAAAGCATGGTGCCTACGGCGCGATCCGTATTGGCAATCGTGTATTCCAGTGAGATTTCCTTCTGATACTCAATGGCATCTTGTGCGGCATGAAGTATTTCTACATCTTTGACGGTAGAAATACCGTGATCCTGATCGGTGACATGGCGGATAGCAGCGTTGTTGTCTACTCGTGCCAGTAATTTACTGAAGTCGATGAGCGCATGTTTGGGATTTCCATTATCGGCTTTGCGCTCGATGAGGTCGGTGCGCCCGATAAGATCATCCAGTCTTTCCACACCGATTTCGGCAAGATACTCCCTTACTTCTTGTGCCAAGAAAGTGAAGAAGTTGACCAGATATTCACTCCGGCCGTGAAAACGCTTACGCAATTCTTCATTTTGAGTGGCAACGCCTACCGGACAGGTATTCATGTGACATTTGCGCATCATTACGCAACCCAGTACGATCAATGCCGAAGTTGCAAATCCGAATTCTTCGGCACCCAACATAGCCATTAGTACGATGTCGCGTCCGGTTTTCAACTGCCCGTCTACTTGTAGCATGACTTGCCCGCGCAGTCCGTTCAATACCAAAGTCTGTTGTGCTTCGCTCAGTCCCAATTCCGGTGAAATGCCGGCATAACGAATGGAAGAAGCGGGAGAAGCGCCTGTACCGCCTTCCGCACCCGATATCACGATGAGATCGGCCTTTGCTTTCGCCACGCCGGCGGCGATTGTTCCTATTCCGCTTTCTGCTACCAGCTTTACGCTGATTTTGGCTTTCGGATTTACATTTTTTAAATCGAAGATAAGCTGTGCCAGATCCTCTATGGAGTAGATGTCATGATGGGGCGGGGGAGATATGAGTGAGATGCCCGGTATGGAATGGCGGGTTTTAGCTATCACCTGGTCCACCTTGTATCCCGGTAACTGCCCGCCTTCGCCGGGCTTTGCTCCTTGGGCTATTTTAATCTGTATTTCATCCGCATTGACAAGATATTCCGTTGTTACCCCAAAGCGTCCGGAAGCTACTTGCTTGATGGCACTTCGCAGGCTTGTTCCATCCGCACGGGGGATGAAACGTGCTGCATCTTCTCCACCTTCGCCTGTATTGCTACGTCCGTGAATTTTATTCATGGCTATTGCCATTGCTTCGTGTGCTTCACGGCTAATGGAACCATAACTCATGGCACCGGTTACGAAACGGCGCATAATATTTTCTATTGGTTCTACGCGGTCTATGTTGATGGGGTTACGTTTGAATGCAAAGAAGTCTCGCAAAAAAATGGGGGCTTCTTTGTTGTCTACCATAGAAGTAAACTCTTTGAATTTTTTGTAACTACCCAAACGCGTAGCCAGTTGCAGTGTGCTGATTGTTTCCGGATTCCAAGCGTGCTTTTCTCCATCTTTCCGGAAAGAATACAACCCCCTGTTGTTTAGTTGAAAGTTGAGAGTTGAAAGTTGAAAGTTATTTGGTTGAGAGCTGTTTTGAGAGTTTGCTACGTCTTCCTGCTGCATAGAACTTTCCACTTTCAATTTTCCACTTTCAACTGAAAAAACGGCGTCTCTTGCTATTTCCTCAAGCCGGATTCCGCCGATTCGTGACGGGAGACCGCCAAAATAAGCATTGCTCAATTCCTCGCTCAGACCTATGGCCTCGAATATTTTCGCACCACGATATGAACGGATGGTGCTGATCCCCATTTTGCTCATCACTTTGAACAATCCTTTGCAGATAGCTTTGATGTAATTCTTTTCTGCAGTGGCATAGTCGAGTTGGATCTCTTTTCGGGCAACCAGTTTGTCGAGTATGGCAAAGGCCATATATGGATTCAAGGCACTTGCCCCGAAACCAAGCAACAGGGCAGCGTGCATTACTTCGCGTATCTCGCCACTTTCAACTACAAGAGCGGTTTGTACACGTTTTCCTACCGAGATAAGATGATGGTGTACGGCACTTACTGCCAGTAGCGAAGGAATGGCTGCATGCGTGGCATTCACATCCCGGTCCGTCAGTATGATATAGTTCACACCTTCCGCCACTGATTCTTCCGCCTGCTTGCATATGGTAGTTAATGCTTCCTGTAAGCCGGCCTTACCACGGGAAATTTCAAATAACATAGGCAGCTTCACCGTTTTGAACCCTTTGTAGCGGATATTGCAAAGAATATCCAATTGTGCATTGCTTAAGATAGGATGGTTGAGGCGTACCATTTTGCAGTGGCTTTCGTTTGGGGTGAGAATGTTCATTCCTACGGCACCGATATATTCCGTCAGTGACATTACCAGCTCTTCCCGGATCGGGTCGATGGGAGGATTGGTCACCTGCGCAAATTGCTGCCGGAAGTAATTGTATAGTAATTGCGGCTGATCCGAAAGTATAGCGAGCGGCGTATCATTACCCATAGAACTGATAGGTTCTGCTCCGGTAGTAGCCATCGGAGTGATAATTTTCTCGACATCTTCTTTGGAGTAGCCGAATACATGCAGCATTTGCTCGTATCTTTCTACACTGTGTGATACTTTGCGCCCGCTTTTCAGTTCGTCCAGTTCAATACGGTTAGTCGCCAACCAAGTACGGTAAGGTTTGGCATCCGCCAGTTGTTTTTTCAGTTCGTGGTCGTAGTATATTTCTCCTTTTTCCGTATCAACCAATAATATTTTTCCCGGTTGCAGGCGGCCTTTTTCTTTTATATCTCCCGGTTCGAAATCCATAACACCTACTTCACTGGCTACTACCATCATGTCATTTTTGGTGATGAGGTAGCGTGCCGGACGCAGCCCATTGCGGTCGAGCATGCCACCGGCATACCGCCCGTCACTAAATAACAGTGCGGCAGGACCATCCCAAGGTTCCATCAGGATAGAGTGGTATTCGTAGAAAGCTTTCAAATCTTCACTGATCGGATTTTTTTCATTAAATGATTCCGGTACGAGCATTGCCATTGCATGCGGCAGGCTGAGTCCGGACATAACGAGAAACTCCAAGACATTATCCAGTGATGCACTGTCGCTCATGCCCGGTTGGATAATGGGACGTATCTCTTTGATGTCGCCGAGGGCAGGAGAAGAGAGTACGCTTTCGCGTGCTTCCATCCATCCGCGATTTCCCCTGATTGTGTTTATTTCGCCATTGTGTGCCAGTAGGCGAAAGGGCTGCGCTAATCCCCATGTAGGAAAAGTATTAGTACTGAAACGGGAGTGTACCAATGCCAGCCCACTGGTGAAGTAACTGTTTGTAAGGTCCGGGAAGTAGTTGCGCAATTGCAACGATGAGAGCATACCTTTATATATAATGCTTTTGGTTGAGAGCGAAACGATATAAAAATCTTCTTTCCCGGAGATTGTTGATTTCATTATCCGGTTTTCGATCTTTTTCCTTATTATATATAATTTCCGGTCGGCTGTTTCCGTTTCTGTGAATCCGGTGATAAATGCCTGTTTGATTTCCGGCTCTGCTGTTAATGCCGACTCTCCTAAAATTTCGGAACAAGTAGGTACATTACGCAGGTGCATCAACGTGAGTCCTTCTTTTTCTATCTCTTCGATGATGATACTCAGGATGTCTGCCTGTGCCTTGGTGTTTTTAGGCAGAAAGAGCAGTCCGGTGCCGTAACGCCCTTTTTCGGGGACAGGGATACCTTGCAACAAGATAAATTCATGGGGAATCTGTAACAAGATACCTGCTCCGTCTCCTGTTTTGTTGTCAGCTCCTTCAGCACCGCGATGACGCATGTTTTCGAGCACTTTTAGTGCCGACTCTACGATATCATGCGATTTTTCTCCATGAATGTTTACCAACATGCCAACTCCGCATGCATCGTGTTCATTTGCTGCATCATACAATCCCAACTGTTCGGGTTGTCGTTGGTAAGGTGATTTCTTTGTTTGGCTGATAAAAAGTTCTCTTTTTTTCATTCTTTTTAGCTTTATTGTATGATAATACCAGTTTTATCTATCAAAATGTTTTGCAAAAATATGGATTTAATTTCATAATGATACTATTTATTTGGTTTTGTGTTACACGATTTCGATTGATCTCGTTTAGTGGTGATAATTTGAAAGTGGGCAGTCTTATTTTTGCGTTAATATGAAAGTGTGGAAAGTTGTTTTGGTTTTAATTTGTAATTTCTTTCTTTTTGAGATTAAAATAACAGAAAAATTAACGTTTTGATATAAAAATCACTTTTTCCTATTCTTATGTCTATATTTTATAGAAAAACTAATCTTTGTGTTATTAATAATATGTATATTTGCTCCCGAAAACAAAAAAATAGGATAATATGTGTGGAATTGTAGGCTACATTGGTAAAAAAGAAGCCTACCCCATCCTTGTAAAAGGTTTGAAGCGATTGGAATATCGTGGATATGACAGTGCCGGGGTAGCATTAATCAGTAACAACCAGCAGTTAAATGTGTATAAGACGAAAGGAAAAGTCTCCGATCTTGAAAATTTTGTCACACAAAAAGACATTTCTGGCAATATCGGTATTGCGCATACGCGATGGGCCACTCACGGAGAACCTTGTTCTGCTAATGCTCATCCTCATTATTCCTCCTCCGAAAATCTCGCTCTCATCCATAACGGTATCATTGAAAACTACGCCGTTCTTAAAGAAAAACTTCAGGCCAAAGGCTATACATTTAAAAGCAGTACCGATACGGAAGTACTCGTACAATTAATCGAATACATGAAGGTGACCAATCATCTGGATTTGCTGACCGCCGTACAACTGGCACTGCGTGAGGTGATCGGTGCATACGCCATTGCCGTATTGGAAAAAGACCGTCCGGACGAGATCATTGCCGCCCGTAAAAGTAGTCCGTTGGTGGTGGGTATTGGTGAAGATGAGTTCTTTCTGGCTTCAGATGCCACGCCCATTGTAGAATATACGGATAAAGTGGTTTATCTGGAAGATGAGGAAATTGCTGTCATACACAGGGGCAAGGAACTAAAGGTGGTTAATCTTAATAATGTGGAAATGACACCCGAAGTGACTAAAGTGGAACTTAACCTGGGACAGCTTGAGAAAGGCGGTTACCCACATTTTATGTTGAAAGAGATTTTCGAACAGCCCGATTGCATTCATGATTGTATGCGCGGACGTGTCAATGTGGAAGGTACCAGTGTTGTGCTTTCTGCCGTTATCGACTATAAGGAAAGGCTTTTGAAAGCAAAACGCTTTATTATTGTGGCTTGTGGAACCTCTTGGCATGCCGGATTGATCGGCAAGCATCTGATCGAAAGTTTCTGCCGTATACCGGTGGAGGTAGAATACGCCTCTGAATTTCGTTATCGTGATCCGGTGATTGGTGAAGATGATGTTGTGAGCGCCATTTCGCAAAGTGGCGAGACGGCCGATACATTGGCAGCCGTAGAATTGGCAAAAAGTCGCGGTGCGTTTATTTACGGCATTTGTAATGCGATCGGTTCATCCATTCCGCGTGCCACACATACCGGTTCGTACATCCACGTAGGACCGGAGATTGGCGTGGCATCCACTAAAGCATTTACCGGGCAGGTCACTGTACTCACAATGCTGGCTTTGACATTGGCACGTGAAAAACAGACCATCGATGAGGCTCATTTTCTCAGTGTTGTGCGTGAACTGAATTTCATCCCTGAAAAAATGAAAAAAGTATTGAAACTAAATGATGAAATTGCAGAATTATCTAAAATATTCACGTATGCGCATAATTTTATCTATCTTGGTCGCGGATATTCGTATCCGGTAGCTTTGGAAGGCGCTTTGAAGCTGAAAGAAATCTCATATATCCATGCTGAAGGGTATCCTGCTGCCGAGATGAAGCATGGTCCCATTGCATTGATCGACGCGGAGATGCCGGTAGTGGTGATTGCCACTCAAAACGGTATGTACGAAAAAGTGCTTAGTAATATACAGGAAATCAAGGCCCGTAAAGGAAGAGTGATAGCCGTCGTTACCGAGGGAGACACGGTGATAAGCAAGATAGCCGATTATTGCATTGAACTTCCCGAAACACTGGAATGTCTCGATCCGTTGATTACTACTGTGCCTTTGCAGTTGCTGGCCTATCATGTGGCTGTGTGCAAAGGTATGGATGTGGACCAGCCGAGAAATCTGGCGAAGTCGGTAACGGTAGAATAATGTGCCAATGAGGCAATTTGTCGATTAGCCAATGTGGCAATGAAGGGATTTGCCAATGAACTGAAAATAAATAATATCAATAATTAATATATTGTGTGCGCAGCCAATTGGCACATTACCACATTGGCATATTGGCACATTATTATTATGGAACAATTAAAGCATGAATGTGGCGTCGCCATGATACGCCTGCTTAAGCCTTTGGAGTATTACGAAAAAAAGTATGGCACTTGGATGTACGGGTTGAATAAACTTTATCTTTTGATGGAGAAGCAACACAACCGTGGGCAGGAAGGTGCCGGACTTGCCTGTGTGAAGCTCGCTGCCAATCCCGGTGAGGAATATATGTTCCGTGAACGCGCGTTGGGGTCGGGAGCTATTACTGAAATATTTGAAACGGTACAGGGCAATTTTAAGGACCTGACTTCCGAACAGTTGCACGATGCCGGCTTTGCCAAACGTAATCTGCCTTTTGCCGGAGAGGCTTATATGGGGCATTTACGCTATTCTACTACCGGAAAATCGGGTATCTCTTATGTTCATCCTTTCTTGAGAAGAAATAACTGGCGTGCCAAGAATCTGGCACTTTGCGGTAATTTCAATATGACAAATGTGGATGAGATTTTTGCCCGTATTACAGCTATCGGTCAGCATCCCCGTAAATATGCCGATACTTATATCATGCTCGAGCAGGTAGGACATCGCCTTGATCGTGAAGTGGAGCGTCTTTTCAATCTGGCAGAGGCGGAGGGACTGACAGGTATGGGGGTGACCAACTATATCGAAGAGCATATCGATCTTGCCAACGTGCTGCGTTCTTCCAGTAAAGAGTGGGATGGGGGATATGTCATTTGCGGATTGACAGGAAGCGGTGAATCATTTGCAATCCGTGATCCGTGGGGCATTCGTCCTGCATTTTGGTATCAGGATGACGAAATTGCCGTCTTGGCTTCCGAAAGGCCTGTCATACAAACTGCCCTTAATGTACCTGTCGGAGAGATTAAAGAACTTCAGCCGGGGCAGGCACTCCTTATCAACAAGGCGGGCCAGCTCCGCACTACTCAGATCAATAAGTCCCGTCAGAGAAGGGCATGTTCTTTTGAGCGTATTTATTTCTCCCGGGGTAGTGATGTGGATATCTATAAGGAACGCAAACTGCTGGGTGAGAAATTAATCCCGCGTATTTTGAAGGCGATCAATAATGACCTTGACCATACGGTTTTTTCCTTTATCCCCAATACGGCCGAAGTGGCGTTTTATGGAATGCTCGAAGGGCTGGACAACTATCTCAATGAAGAGAAAGTACGGCAGATAGCCTCTTTGGGGCATAATCCGAACATGGAGGAACTGGAACTTATACTTTCCCGGCGTATCCGTAGCGAAAAGGTGGCTATCAAAGATATCAAACTGCGCACCTTTATTGCCGAAGGTAACAGTCGCAATGACTTGGCGGCCCATGTGTATGATATTACCTACGGTAGTTTGCGTGCCGGTATTGATAATTTGGTGATTATCGATGACAGCATTGTGCGGGGCACAACACTCCGCCAAAGTATCATCGGCATTCTCGATCGACTGGGGCCGAAGAAGATTGTTATTGTGAGTTCTTCTCCACAAGTACGTTATCCCGATTATTACGGCATCGATATGGCAAAGATGAGTGAGTTTATTGCTTTTAAAGCGGCAGTCGAATTACTGAAAGACCGGGACATGAAAGATGTGATCGCCGCTGCTTACCGTAAATCGAAAGACCAGGCGGGACTGCCGAAAGAGCAGATGGTGAACTATGTGAAAGAAATTTATGCGCCGTTCACTGATGAAGAAATTTCTGCCAAGATGGTGGAGTTGCTTACTCCGAAGGGCACAAAAGCCAAAGTGGAAATTGTATATCAGCCTTTGAGCGGTTTGCATGAGGCTTGCCCTAATCATAGTGGAGATTGGTATTTCAGTGGGGACTATCCTACACCGGGTGGCGTGAAGCTGTTGAATGAAGCATTTATAAATTATATAGAACAAGTATACCAATTTTGAGATTTATGATCGAGGAGATACAATCGAGGAGATTTACGATTAGACGATTTACGAATTACGATTAAGGTCACTGTTTAAATAAACAAGTAGAAAAGGACTTCGGTCACAAATAAAATGGTAATTTCAATCGTAAATAGTAAATCGTCCAATCGTAAATCCAAAAGGTAATTTCAATCGTAAATAGTAAATCGTCAAATCGTAAATATAAAAGATGCGAAATGTAACTTTAATCCTCAACGACGGGAGCCGTTTTCATGGCAAGTCGTTTGGCTACGAAAAGCCGGTGGCAGGTGAAGTGGTTTTCAATACCGCCATGACAGGTTATCCGGAGAGTTTGACCGACCCTTCGTATGCCGGCCAGTTGATGACTCTTACTTATCCGTTGGTAGGTAATTACGGGGTACCTCCTTTTACGGTCGAGCCCAATGGACTGGCTACTTTTATGGAAAGTGAAAAAATCCATGCGGAAGCCATTATTGTAAGTGATTATTCGGAGGAATACAGTCACTGGAATGCAGTGGAGAGCCTTGCCGATTGGTTGAAGCGTGAGCAAGTGCCCGGCATTACGGGGATCGATACCCGGGAGCTGACCAAAGTTCTTCGTGAACATGGAGTGATGATGGGGCGCATAGTCTTCGACAATGGACAATGGGAAATTGACAATGGGAAATTGACAATGGACAATTACGCTACCGTGAATTATGTAGACCGTGTGTCCTGCAAAGAAATAATCTCCTATCTTCCCGATGGAACATCCCGTTCTTTTCCATTAACCACCCCCATTGCGCAGCTTAATTGTCAACTTTCAACTTTCAACTTTCAACTAAAGAAAGTTGTACTTGTAGATTGTGGTGTAAAGACGAATATTATCCGTTGCTTGTTGAAGCGTGATGTCGAGGTGATCCGTGTTCCCTGGGATTATGATTTCAATGAACTGGAATTTGATGGACTGTTTATCTCCAATGGGCCGGGCGACCCTGATACCTGCGATGCTGCCGTACAAAACATCCGTAAAGCGATGCAGAATACGAAACTACCTATTTTCGGTATCTGTATGGGCAACCAGTTGCTTTCGAAAGCCGGGGGCGCCAGGATATACAAATTGAAATACGGACATCGCAGTCATAACCAACCGGTACGCATGGTGGGGACGGAACGTTGTTTTATTACCAGCCAGAATCATGGTTATGCAGTAGACAACAATACATTGGGTGCCGATTGGGAACCCCTATTTATCAATATGAACGATGGTTCGAACGAAGGTATCCGGCATAAGACAAATCCTTGGTTCTCTGCACAGTTTCATCCCGAAGCTGCCAGTGGGCCGACGGATACGGAGTTCTTGTTTGATGAATTTGTAAATCTGCTAAAATAACCGACTATAATGAAAGAACAAAATATAAAGAAAGTATTGCTTCTCGGCTCCGGCGCTTTGAAAATCGGCGAAGCCGGTGAGTTCGATTATTCCGGATCGCAAGCGTTGAAAGCCTTGAAAGAAGAGGGGATAGAAACGATTCTTATCAATCCGAACATTGCTACGGTGCAGACCAGTGAAGGAGTAGCCGATCAGATTTATTTTCTCCCCGTCACTCCCTATTTTGTGGAGAAAGTTATTCAGAAGGAGAAACCGGACGGTATTATGCTCGCTTTCGGCGGACAGACCGCGCTCAACTGTGGTGTGGCTCTTTATAAGGAAGGCACTCTTGAAAAATACAATGTGAAAGTGTTGGGCACACCCGTACAGGCCATTATCGACACGGAAGACCGAGAGCTCTTTGTAGAAAAACTGAATGAGATCGATGTAAAAACCATCAAGAGCGAAGCGGTGGAGAATGTGGAAGATGCCCGTCGTGCCGCTACTGCTTTAGGTTATCCGGTGATTGTCCGTGCCGCCTACGCTCTTGGCGGACTCGGTTCCGGTTTCTGCGACAATGAAGAGGAACTGAATGTACTTGTGGAAAAAGCTTTTGCTTTCTCTCCGCAGGTGTTGGTAGAAAAATCGTTGCGAGGATGGAAAGAGGTGGAATATGAGGTGGTGCGCGACCGGTTCGATAACTGTATTACGGTTTGTAATATGGAAAATTTCGATCCGTTGGGGATCCATACCGGTGAGTCTATCGTTATAGCTCCCTCTCAGACGTTGACGAATAAAGAATATCATAAATTGCGCGAGCTTGCCATTCGCATTATACGCCACATCGGCATCGTGGGTGAATGTAACGTGCAGTATGCATTCGATCCCGAATCGGAAGATTATCGCGTGATCGAAGTTAATGCCCGCCTTTCACGTTCATCCGCATTGGCTTCCAAGGCAACAGGTTATCCGTTGGCTTTCGTTGCCGCCAAATTAGGGCTCGGCTATGGATTGTTCGATTTGAAGAACTCTGTAACGAAAACGACCAGTGCTTTCTTCGAACCGGCATTGGACTATGTTGTCTGCAAAATTCCCCGTTGGGATTTAGGTAAATTTCATGGCGTCGATAAAGAGTTGGGTTCTTCCATGAAGTCGGTAGGTGAGGTGATGGCCATCGGCCGTACTTTTGAAGAAGCTATCCAGAAAGGGCTTCGCATGATAGGGCAGGGGATGCACGGCTTTGTAGAAAACAAGGAACTTGTCATCGCCGACATCGATAAAGCGTTGCGGGAACCTACGGATAAACGTATCTTTGTTATTTCTAAGGCCTTCCGTGCCGGCTATACGATCGATCAGGTGCACGAACTGACGAAAATAGATAAGTGGTTTCTTCAGAAGTTGATGAACATCATGCGTACTTCCGAAGAGTTGCATAGCTGGGGAAACAATCATAAACAGATCGCAGAGTTACCTCTCGAACTGTTGAAGCAAGCCAAGCGGCAAGGTTTCTCAGACTTTCAGATAGCCCGTGCCATCGGCTATGAAGGCGATATGGAAGAGGGCATTCTTTTTATCCGCAAGCATCGTAAAAGTGTAGGTGTGCTTCCGGTTGTAAAGCAGATCGATACTTTGGCCGCCGAATATCCGGCACAGACCAATTATCTGTATCTCACTTATAGTGGTGTGGCCAATGATGTAACCTATTTAGGCGATCGTAAATCGATCGTTGTGTTAGGTTCCGGTGCTTATCGCATCGGTTCTTCCGTTGAATTCGACTGGTGTGGCGTGCAGGCGTTGAATACGATCCGCAAGGAAGGCTGGCGCAGCGTCATGATCAATTATAATCCGGAGACAGTATCTACCGATTACGACATGTGCGACCGTCTTTACTTCGATGAGCTGACCTTCGAGCGTGTGATGGATATTCTCGAACTGGAAAATCCGCATGGAGTCATTGTCTCTACCGGTGGTCAGATTCCGAATAATCTTGCTTTGCGGCTGGATGCGCAGAAGGTCAATATACTCGGCACTTCTGCCAAGAGCATCGACAATGCCGAAGACCGTGAGAAGTTCTCTGCCATGCTCGACCGCATCGGGGTAGATCAGCCCCGTTGGCGGGAACTTGCTTCGATGGACGATATCAATGAATTTGTCGATGAAGTCGGTTTTCCGGTGCTTGTCCGGCCGTCCTATGTGTTAAGTGGTGCGGCTATGAACGTCTGTTCCAACCAAGAAGAATTGGAACGTTTTCTCAAACTGGCAGCCAATGTATCAAAGAAACATCCGGTAGTGGTAAGCCAGTTTATCGAGCACGCCAAAGAAGTGGAGATGGATGCTGTGGCTCAAAACGGCGAGATTATCGCTTATGCTATCAGTGAACATATCGAGTTTGCCGGCGTACATTCCGGTGATGCGACCATTCAGTTCCCACCGCAAAAACTCTACGTGGAAACGGTTCGCCGTATCAAGCGTATCAGTCGTGAGATTGCAAAGGCGTTGAATATCTCCGGTCCGTTCAATATCCAGTATCTGGCCCGTGAGAATGACATCAAGGTGATCGAATGTAATCTTCGCGCTTCGCGTAGTTTTCCGTTTGTCAGCAAGGTGTTGAAGATCAATTTTATCGAACTGGCTACAAAAGTGATGCTCGGTCTTCCGGTAGAGAAACCTTCGAAAAATCTTTTCGAACTCGATTATGTCGGTATCAAAGCATCTCAGTTTTCATTTAACCGTTTGCAGAAAGCTGATCCCGTACTGGGGGTAGATATGGCTTCTACCGGTGAAGTGGGTTGTATCGGAAGTGATACTTCCTGTGCAATTCTGAAAGCGATGCTTTCCGTGGGTTACCGTATTCCCAAAAAGAACATTCTTCTGTCTACCGGCACTCCGAAGCAGAAAGTAGATATGATGGGAGCTGCGCGTATGCTGGTAGATAAGGGTTATAAACTTTTTGCTACCGGAGGAACACATCGTACGCTTGCGGAAAACGGTATCGAAAGTACACTTGTTTACTGGCCGAGCGAGACGGATCAGTACCCGCAGGCTCTTGAAATGCTTCATAATAAGGAGATAGATATGGTGGTCAATATTCCGAAGAATCTTACGGCCGGAGAACTTGACAACGGATATAAAATCCGTCGTGCAGCTATTGATTTGAATATTCCGTTAATTACCAATGCTCGTTTGGCAAGCGCATTTATCAGTGCTTTTTGTACGATGAGTATTGATGATATTGCTATAAAAAGCTGGGAAGAATATAAGTAATCTTTATTGAGATTGAGATACTTTTGAATAGAAGCTGCGTGACGGACCACTGTCACGCAGCTTTTTTTATGGCATATCCTGTCGGCATAACTTTATTCATTATTGTTACTCTTCCTAAAATAAGTATCTCTCCATAGAAGGAAAAGTAGTCTTCAGTGAAATATAAACCAAAGCTTTAAATCGTAGATTATAAAAAGAGGGAATAATAGTTTTCTACCCGACAATTGAAAGTTTATACCGAATGATAAGAGATTTTTCTTCCCATGTTTTGTCTGCAATTCAAAGAAAAGGAATGTGTTCGGAGTCGATTCACAGACTCTTGTTTGGAATCTCTCTTTTATGTGATTGATACATAGATGAAAATCATAGACTTTATAGCTTTATTATTCAGACTGTTATATATGTATTGAATCTTGTGGAACATTTTTTTTGATAAAGCACTTTGTATATAGAGAAAAAGGTTATATCTTTGCGCTTCGAAAAAGAACATCTGTGTGATTCTATACTTTTTGAATCTGACCACCTGGGATAGGGGAATGAATAGAAGTAAATGAATACAAGATCAATAATAATAATTGAATTAATCCACTTGATCGGGAAATATTTCTTTATCCCGATGTCCCCAAAGTATATCCATTTGTGAATAAATCTACCGGTTTAGCTTGGTATGCTCTTCGCATTACCTATAGTCGTGAACTCGCATTTAAACAATATCTTGACGATCGGAATATAGAAAACTTTATTCCCATGCGTTATGAATATGTGGTTAAGGGGGAGAGGAAAATACGTAAATTGGTTCCTGTCGTTCATAATTTAGTATTCGTATATGCCTCCAGACTTCAAATTGATGAAATGAAAACGACTGCGGGTACTCAATTGCCTATTCGTTATATTATGGACAGGGAAACCAACCAGCCTATCACCATACCGGAAACTCAGATGCGCAGTTTTATTGCTGTTGCCGGTAGCCATGATCAGCAAGTTGTGTATCTCGATCCCACTACCATCACCTTTAAGAAAGGAGAGCGTGTTCGTGTTACCGGCGGGCTTTTCGAAGGTGTTGAAGGAGAATTTGTTCGTGTAAAGGGAGACCGTCGTGTAGTTGTTTCTATTCAGGGCGTTATGGCGATAGCTACTGCCTTTATTCACCCCTCTTTAATAGAACCAGTTAATTTAAATATGGTTGAAAAATAATTCAACCTTCCGTAAATTCTTAATTGTCAACGTACCTATGTATTATAATCGGATGATGGTCATGATCGCATAGGGAATAATCGTCAATCTATTTATGTCTTTACAGTCTGAAATAGATGCATTGCATTGCATTGCGTCCGAACTTCTTTGTCTCGGTTTGGATGGGGAACCTATTTATGCCGATCATTTTCAGCAGCTTAATGCAGATGTCTATAATTATGCGGAAGCTCTTAGTTGTGAACATGGCAGTACTTCCGAAGAGGAAGCTTCTCTTTGCGTAGCTCTTTTGGCAGCGTATAATGCCACTATTTATAATAATGGTGATAAGGAAGAGAAAATACAGGTTATTCTCGAACGCAGTTGGAAAGTGCTTGAACATCTGAAATCCTCTTTATTGAAATGTCAGTTATTGGTTGCCTGTTATGGTGAAGTTTTTGATAGAGAATTGGCTCAGGAGGCTCGTGCTATTATGGATAGTTGGGAAAGTCGTAAGTTGACAGACGGGGAGCGTGAGGTTGTGGAACAGCTAAAGGCTTTGGAAGAGAATCCTTATCCGTGGGATGAAATGGGAGAGAAAGCATAATATAAGAAAATAATATTTACAAGTGTTTTTATGAATACAAAAGTTCAACATTATTTGCTGTTGTGTCTGATAGTCTTGTTAGCATCCTGTTCGGCTCCCAAAGAGGTGCTTTATCTACAGGATATTGCTACGGTAAAAGAAGAGAATATTGATAAGAATTATGAAGTGATTATTCACAAGGATGACCTGTTGGCTATCCTTGTAAATAGCAAAGATCCGGAATTGGCTTTGCCATTTAATATGCCTGTAGTTACTTTTCAGATAGGTGCTCAAACTACTACCCAACAACGTTTATTAGGCTATCTTGTTGATCAGAATGGTGATATTGATTTTCCTATTCTGGGTAAAATACATGTAGAAGGCTTAACTCGTATGCAGGTTACTGAGTTAATAAAGCAAAAGCTAATGGAGGAGGATTTGATAAAGGATCCGATTGTCACCGTTCAGTTTCTGAACTTTAAAGTTTCTGTAATGGGTGAGGTAGCTCATCCGGGTACGTTTGATATTTCCGGTGACCGTATCACTCTGTTGGAGGCTTTGAGTATGGCCGGTGATCTGACGATTTATGGCCGTCGTGATCGAGTAGCCGTGATTCGTGAAAAGGATGGCAAGCGTCGTATCCTCTATCATGATTTACGTTCTTCGGATATTTTTCTGTCGCCTTGCTATTATTTACAACAGAACGATATTGTCTATGTAGAACCGAATAAGGCAAAGACAGGCCAGAGTCGTATAAACTCGAATAATTCGGTAGGTGTATGGTTATCTGCCGTTTCCGTATTGGCTTCTATTACTTCTCTTTTAGTAACAATGTTTAAATAACTTTTTGGAATACGATAACGAATGAGTACAGAATCACAAAATAATGGACTGCGTGAGCAGGAATCTGAGATAAGCATTATTGATATCTTTCATCTAATTATTGCCAATTGGTATTGGTTTGCTTTGTCTATTTTACTTTGTACAGGCATTGCCTTTTTCTATCTGAAGTCTTCTTCTAAGGTATACAGTCGCAAAGCCTCCGTATTGATTCGTGATGATTCAAAGGGAGGCTCCATTAGTGAATCCACCGTTTTTTCCGATATTTCTTTTTTGGGAGGTAAACGTAATGTGGATAATGAGGTTTTTGTTTTTCAGTCCCGTCATTTGATGGAAAAAGTAGCCCGACGCTTACATCTGGATATGAGCTACAAGGTGAAGAACGGTTTACGTGAAGACGAACTTTATGCCCATTCTCCAATTGTTGTGGTATTCCCTGATTCAGAGGAACGGCAAGTCATTAAAACAACAGTGATTCCTGTTGACTCTGCAACGGTAAGACTTTCTGATTTTATATTTAGTGTAGGTGATGAAGAGGTTCGTTCAACAGAGGTTGTAGAAGCACACTTGAACGATACAATTTCTACTCCGGTAGGTTCGGTTATAGTTATTCCTACTTTATATTATACGGATATTTTTTATGATAAGCCGGTTTATGTCACCAAATCGAATATGGAAAAAGTCGTTGAGGGATATCAGTCCAGGATAAATATCTCTTTGGCCAGTAAAACAGCTACGATCATTAATCTTATTTTAGATGATGTTTCAACTGCCCGTGCAGAAGATATTTTGAATACGCTTATAGCAGTTTATAACGAGGATGTTATTAATGATAAAAATCAGATAGCTGTCAATACTTCTAAATTTATCAATGACCGTTTAATTATCATCGAACGTGAATTAGGTAGCGTGGACGCCAATATCGAAAGTTTCAAACGTGAGAACCAATTAACGGACATCACTTCAGAAACGGGGATGTATCTTCAGAATACAAGCCGCTATAAACAGGAAGGGCTTAGTTTGGAAAATCAACTGAGTATAGCGAAGTATATTAAGGAATATTTAGTTGATCCTCAGAAAAATTCCGATCTGATACCTGCTAATACGGGTATTTCAGATAACAGTGTCGAATCACAGATAAAAGAGTATAATGATGTGTTGCTCAAGCGTGATAAATTAATAGCCGGTAGTAGTAATAAGAATCCTATTGTTATTGATTTGAATAACTCTTTGAGTGCGATGAAGCAGACGATCATCCGTTCTGTGGATAATTTAATTGTCGGTTTGAATATCCAGTTAAAGAATATTCGTGAACAGGAGGAACAGACAACGAAGCGTATTGAAGCCGTTCCTACTCAACAAAAATATGTCTTAACGGTAGAACGTCAACAGAAAATTAAAGAAGAACTTTACTTGTATTTATTGAATAAGCGTGAAGAGAATGCTTTGACACAGGCGATAACTGAGAGTAATGCTCGCATCATTGATCCGGCCTCAGGCAGCAGCGCCCCTATTGCTCCTAAACCGATGATGATTCTTTTAGCTGCCGTTGCTTTGGGTACTGTTATTCCCATGGGAGTTTTGTGGCTGTTGAATATTACCGATACTAAAGTTCGTACGCGTAAGGAATTGGATAATGTATTGACTATTCCTTTTCTGGGTGATATTCCTCGTCATGGAACGAAAAAAGGAGAAGATGCTGACGGTATTGTGGTACATGAGAGCGGGCGTGATTCTGTGTCTGAGGCTTTTCGTATTATTCGTACGAATATGGAATTTATGCGTGTGAAATCGGATAAGCTACAAGTGGTTATGTTCACTTCTGCCAATCCTGGTGCGGGTAAGACGTTTGTCTCTAGTAATTTGGCTATGAGTATTGCCCAGACGAATAAGAAGGTTATTTTGGTGGATGTTGATATTCGTAAGGGTACATTGAGCGGTATCTTCTCGAATTCTTCCAAACGTATGGGATTGACTCATTATTTATCCGGACATACGGATAATTTGGATAATATTATAGGAACAAGTGAAGAATATGATAAACTGGATATCGTATTTTCTGGACCTGTTCCTCCCAATCCGGCTGAACTGTTATTAAGTGAACGTTTTGATCATTTTATATCGGAACTGCGTAAACGGTATGATTATATTATTATTGATAATGTTCCTGCGGGTATGGTTGCTGATGCTTCTATTGTAAACCGTGTGGCTGATCTTACCATCTTTGTCGTTCGTTCAGGAATAATGGATCGTCGTCAGTTGCCGGAACTTGAGAAGATGTATCGTGAGGAACAGCTAAGTAATATGTCTGTGGTTTTGAATGGAGTCTCTTATGAACGTAAGGGTTACGGCTATGGCTATGGTTACGGCTATGGTTACGGCTATGGCAATGAAACTCATAACAAAAAGAAAAGAGTAAAGAAATATATTTCGTGTCTTTTTAAACGCTAAGAATCAGAATAAACTTGTAAACCCATATGGGATTGAATTTATATTTAATATTCGTACTCGTTGATTTGTTTAGTGAATAATTTTATTGGTAAAAAGGTGATAATTTTACTTTAATAGGAAGTTGAGATACATAGTTGTGCCTCTTGTAATTTCATGATGTCAGTTAACGGTAAACGTGTTGCTAAAAATACAATGATGTTGTATATCAGGATGCTATTGATAATGGCAGTCTCATTATATACATCACGAATTGTATTGAAAGTTCTTGGAGTAGAAGATTTTGGCATTTACAATATAGTGGCAGGTATTGTTGTACTGTTTTCTTTTTTGAATAGTGCAATGTCTAGTGCAACACAACGTTTTCTAAGCTTTGAATTAGGAAGGGGGGATATTAATGAAGTAAGGCGGGTATTTAGTATGAGCATGACAGCTCACATTAGCATTGCTTTATTAATTCTCCTTTTTGCGGAAACGGTCGGATTGTGGTTTTTGAATACTCAAATTAATATTCCCGTTGATAGAGTGGGAGCTGCTAATTGGGTATATCAATTTTCTATTTTGACTTTTTGCATACAAATAATTCGTGTTCCTTATAATGCAAGTATTATAGCTTATGAGAGAATGACGTTTTATGCATATATCAGTATTATAGAAGTTGTTTTGAAATTATTGATTGTTTTTCTATTAGTATATTTTGATTTTGATAAATTGAAAATTTATAGTGTATTAATATTTTTGATTACATTGGTAATTTGTTTGTCATTTAAATATTTTTGTTGTAAAACTTTCCCGATTTGCCGATATAATTTTTTTTGGAATGCATCTTTGTATAAAAAAATAATGAGTTTTTCTGGATGGAGTCTGTTTGGAAGTGTTGCTAATGTTGGTTCTCAGCAGGGAATGAATATTCTACTGAATATCTTTTATGGAGTATCGATCAATGCGGCTATGGGGATTGCTAATCAAGTAA
>ULPX01085734.1_pt1 | contig 20347 bp, 25 predicted proteins | sample 1953911 | NCBI WGS metagenome assembly ULPX01 (sample SAMEA4835640, study PRJEB28245) | human gut metagenome | biome: gut microbiome; material: fecal sample | place: Denmark | collected 2008 | reverse complement strand
AAAATTTGTAGAACGTGAGATCCGCCGTGGCAATCACTATGATGCGATCATCATGGATCCACCATCCTATGGCAGAGGCCCAAAGGGCGAGATCTGGAAGATTGAAGAAAAGATACATCCGTTTATCAAGCTGTGTAGCGAGTTGCTCTGCGATGATCCGCTTTTCTTTCTGGTCAATTCCTATACGACCGGGCTTGCACCAGCCGTTCTTACCTATATGATATCAACCGAGGTACAGTCTAAATTCGGCGGCCATGTTATCTCCGACGAAGTAGGGCTTCCGGTTACAGGCTCCGGTCTGGTACTGCCATGCGGTGCTGCCGGAAGATGGAGTAAATAAACAAATACGGGACAGACATTAAAAATAATGCCTGCCCCGTATTTATTTTCTATAATCCTACCAGTTTCTCTCGTCCATATCCAGATATGTCTTATGCGTTCCGACATATTTATAGGCCGGACGGATGATCTTACCGGCATTTACCAGCTCTTCTATTCTATGTGCACTCCAGCCTGCAATTCTTGCGATTGCGAAGATCGGAGTGAACAGTTCGATCGGTATATCAAGCATACGATATACAAATCCACTGTAGAAATCGACATTTGCCGAGATAACGGAGTTTCGTTTCTTAGCAAGGAGTTCCATGGCGATACGTTCAATATCTGTGTACAGCTTGAATTCCTCCTGCATACCTTTTTCTTCTGCAAGTCTTCCAGCATAACGTTTCAGGATCTTGGCTCTTGGATCGGACACCGTATAAACAGCATGCCCCATACCATAGATCAGACCGCTATGATCAAAGCCCTTCTTATCAAGCAGTCCCTGAAGATATTCACGGATCGCCGCTTCATCGCTCCAGTCTTTTACATGAGCCTTCAAGTCATCCATCATCTGCTGAACCTTCAGGTTCGCACCACCATGCTTCGGTCCTTTTAAAGAACCAAGCGAACCGGCAACGGTTGAATAGGTATCAGTTCCGGTTGATGATATAACATGTGTTGTAAATGTGGAGTTGTTACCACCACCATGCTCTGAATGAAGCACCAGACAGATATCCAGTACCTGCGCTTCAAGCTCAGTATACTTCTTATCCGCACGGATCAGGCGAAGGAAATTCTCTGCTGTCGAAAGACCCGGCTTCGGATTGTGAATGATAAGACTCTTATCCTGATAATAATGCTTATAGCCCTGATAGCCATATGCAGCGATCAGCGGAAACTGTGCAATCAGTTCCATACTTTGACGAAGGACATTTCGAATGCTGATGTCATCCGGGCAGTCATCATATGAATATAAAGTAAGCACACAACGCTGTAAGACATTCATCATATTCTTACTTGGTGCTTTTAAAATCACATCACGGGCAAACTTTCTTGGGAGCTCCCGGAACGTCTCCATCAATTCCTTAAATTTATTAAACTGAGTTCTGGTCGGCAGTTCACCGAATAAAAGCAGATAGATCGTCTCCTCAAAGCCGAACTTGCTTCCGTGGAATCCACGTTCCAGATCTTCGATATTATATCCCTGAATATAGAGTCTTCCATCTGCCGGCACCAGCTCACCATCCTGAACTGCAAAACCGGATACATCTGAAATCTCTGTCAGACCTGTTAAGACACCTTTTCCATTTGAATCACGAAGGCCTCTCTTAACATCATATGTAACATAGAGGTTCTGATCGATCGTACCTGAATCATTACAATAACCAACCAGTTCATCTAAAATTTTCTCGTACTCTGCACTTCCCTTTTCCAAACCTCTATCTCCTTTCGAATATAGTATTTAAGCCAAGCTTAAGTTTATCAAACTTTCGCCTGGCTTGCAAGACTATTTCGCTGCCTGTAAGGCAGTCTCATCTATTTCTATAATATATTTTTCAAATGCATTTATGATCGTGGTATCCAGGTATCTGGATTCCCGTACAAAATCCCTGCCATAATTACTATGCACATGACCATGTACCAGATACTGCGGATGATAGTCTTCGATCATTGTCCGGAAGCACTTGAAACCGGTATGACAAAGATCCTCAGAATCATTGATCCGATACGCAGGGGCATGCGTGATCATAATATCAAATCCACGATGTTTTCTTATCTGCCGACCCAGCTTACGAACGCGCTTCTCCATTGCTTTCTCGGTATACTGATGCGGTGCACCATTGTACTGATACTCCATACAGCCTCCAAGGCCCAGAATCCGTATTCCTTTATATACATAGATTCGATCGTCGATGCAGATACAACCATCCGGTGGTGTGTCTGCATAACAGGTATCGTGGTTCCCATATACATACAGAACCGGGGCATGTGTAAATGTCGCAAGGAACGACAGATACTGCGGTGCCAGGTCGCCGCAGGAAATGATCAGGTCAATTCCTTCTAATTTTTTCTTATCAAAATAATCCCATAGGTATTTTGATTCTGCATCCGCAAGAACAAGAATCTTCATATCCGTATCTCCGTGTTTTCTTTTCTTTTCTACGAAACTGTACCCCGCCTGTTTCCATAAAGAAAACCCGCTCATCTACATTCGTACTCTGGATCACAAGACCCGCATAGCCTTATTATACTATGTCTGTAGTTTTTTTCAATTCCAGATTTTCCGGCGTATTAACTCCCTGGAAAGCAACAACATCTCTGGCATCTTCTACCAGCTCATCCAGAGTCGGGATCGAACCAACAACAATATCTGCCAACCAATCCATCTTCATGATCTCCTCAGGGCTCATTTCACCATCTTCATCATCACGAACCACTCCATTCTGTGAATAGAGCTTGCCGTAGAATGGACTTACCGTACCATCCTTGATCAAGCGCTTCATCAGATTTACCAGTCTCGCCGTTCCAACCGGAAGATGGTTCGAACAGATCACATCGATCACTCCGGCAGACATGCCCCACCAGTAATTCAGAACCTTTACTTTCTCGTTCTTTTCTTCCAGCTTCCAGTTACCGTCCAAAATCAACTGAACAATCTTCTCATAGAATACGCGCCAGTTGTAAAATGGCATCGCAAGATTCGATATCTCGTTCCCATCGCAGGAATACAGACCGAATTCACGGGAGGCCGTAAGCGGTGTGATCATATCCTTATCGGATACATAGGAGATGCCCAGTTCCTTAAACCGTTTCTTCGGATCGGAGCCTTTGACCTTTGACCACTCCAGATAGATTTTCGCTCTTGGATTCACAAACTTTGCTCCCATCGCAAATGCGTTGATGTTCGCCGTTGTTCCATAGATCGGATAATCAGCTACATAGCCGATCCTGCCATCCTCACAGAGTGAACCTGCGATAATACCGGTTATAAACTTCGCCTCATACATTCTCGCATAATACGTTCTGACATGGCTGGTCGATACATTTAACGAGCAGTTTAATATCTTCAATTCCGGATATTTGATCGCAGCCTTTAATGACTCCGGAAGCATCTCCGGGCCGGTTGTAAATACAACATCGAATTTGTCCTGTGCGATCTGCTCCAGGCATTCTGCAAGCTTCGTATTATCATCCATATTCGAAAAAGTATGTGTCTCAACCCGATCCTTGAATTTACCTTCTACGCCCATTCTTCCAAGATCATGGCTGTAAATCCATACAGAATTCTCAGGCTCTTTATCATAAACAAATGCAATCTTAAGCTTCTTCGGTACCGGCGTGATACTGAACAGCTTCTTCTTTGACTCTACCGGTTCCAGCTTCGGAACGATCGTCATGTTCTTCTTCTGTGCACTTAATACGATCTCGTCCCAGACCTTATCCAGATTTTCCTTTACCTCATCATAAGACATATCCTGTAATGCCTTGTATCCATATACATTTAAAAATACAAGCATAGCATCATCTACCGTGATCGGAAGACTGTCACTGCCGTTTTTCTGCCTGTATGCTGTATCAAATGCCAGATGTGCCGAATTCAGGTTCATACGATCATCATCCGTAAATCCACCATCCGGTGTCAATCCTATATATTCTCTTAATTTGTCATATCCGCCAAGCTGTGTGAACCATATATAGTTGATTCCTGTCTGCTTATGGAAATCTACAAATTCATAATAAATCTTGTTTTCCAGCTCATCTGTCCGCTTCGGCAGCTTTCTGATTACCATCGCAGGGACAGAATCCGCACCGAAATATTTCAGTACGCTGACACGCTTATTTCCCTCTATGACATAGAATTTATTCATATATTCATATACTTTGATCGGGTCATGGATTCCTTCTTCTATATGAGAGTCACAGAGAGATGACCATTTATTTCCGAATTCAGAATTCGCATCTAATATAGGCATGAAGTTACTTGCAAATGCTGTAGTACGGCCTTTTGTCGCTGTACCTACAACCCGATCGAGAGAAATATGCTGTAAACCAAGATTTACTTCGCCTGCAATATCGGAATTCGTGATCAGTTCATCCAGTACCGGCAGATATGGATATTCATTTTTAGAAAGTGCAGCCTGATATCTCTTTTCACCAAGCTTCTGCGCTTTTACATAATCATTTAATGACATGTTAAAAACCTCCTATCTGTGTCTAAATCAACCTGTTTAACTCATTGTTCCATCATTTTTTCCGTTCACTATATATATACAACAAAAACCGAAAATTACCAGTGGCAAATCGTATTTTCATCTTTTTCACGCCTTAAAATTTCTTATTCCGGTAAAGTTTTGTATATTTTTAATAAAATTAATTGTGCATTTCTTACATTTTTACCTTGAAATTTAAAATAGCGTGTGTTAATATAATATCAGAATAGTAAATAACATACAATCTTGAATTTTAAATCGGTGTGTGTGAATACTTATAAATCAAAGGAGCCTGTTTCCTAACTTCTTACAGGCTCCTTTTCCTTATCTTTTTATCTGCTCTGAAAGGTAATCGTTATCTCTGTTCCCACATTCGGTTCACTTGTTATATCAAGCTTCGCATCATGCTGCGCTACGATGTGTTTTACGATCGCAAGTCCAAGACCGGTTCCTCCGGTTGACTTCGACCGACTCTTATCGACCCGATAGAATCTCTGGAACACCAGTCCCAGATGCTCCTCAGGTATTCCGATACCGGTATCCTTCACCTTCATGACAACTGAATGATCTTTCTCATAAGAATACACAGTTACTTCTACAGTTCCATCCGGTTTATTATATCGGATCGCATTATCGGTCAGATTATATACCAGTTCTTCCATCATCATCTTATTACCCATAATATAGCTTGGCTGACCGGAGAACTTCAATGTAACATTATGTTTTTCTGCCGATAGCATCAGCATATCCACATTCGATCTTGCAACCGCACACAGGTCGATTCGTTCCATAGATGGTGCATTCTCTGTTACATCAAGCTCTGACAGACGAATAATGTCATTGATGAGGGTAAGCAACCGATTTGAATTACGATGGATCTCTGTAGCAAATCGTCTGACATCACCATCTGCCGCCATTCCGTTTTCAATCAGCTCAGAATAACCGGAGATTGCTGTCAGAGGTGTCTTTAACTCATGAGATACATTTGCCGTAAATTCCTGTCGCATCTGTGCATTCTCCATAATATCATTATGCTGTTCCCTGATTGTATCAATCAATGGACGAATCTCCTTATATGCGTTAATATCGTCAACATGATCCAGATCCTTTGCCATCTGTCCGATCGGACAGACGATACTCTTTGTCAGATATCGCGATATCAGAACCACAATAGTCACAAGTACCAGCATAATAACCGTCATACTTGGAAGTCCCTTCAAAAAAACACTGACAATGCTGCTTGTCTCCTTTGATACACGAAGTACACAACCATTTGAAAGCCGGATCGCATAGTAGAATGTACTCATATTGAGCGTCTGGGAAAGACGGGTATCCTCGCCTTCTCCTTTCTCAAATGCCTCCTCAATCTCCGGTCTGTCATTGTGTTTTCCCATGGTCTCCGGATCTGCCATATTATCATACTTAACCGTTCCATCCGGTGCAACTAATGTAATACGCAATTCTGTATTCTTAATCCTTACATTGCGGAGCTCACTGATATCATCAAATAATCCTGCACTCTTCAAGGTCTGTGTGTAATTTTCCAGATCGCGCATGATCTCCTTTTTAAACAGATCATAATAAACCGTTGTCGAAAGTATCATCGTACACAATATCGCAATCAGCGTCAATGCTATAAAGCGACTGTTGATCTTACTGGATAATCGTTTGTCTTTTCTGACCTTCTTATCCTTTTTATCTTTCTGTTCTTCCATAAAAACCTGTTCTTTCTGTTATAAGATTCTTCTGTTATAAAATTTTCCTGCTTCTTATTCCATCTTATATCCGACATTACGAACTGTCTTGATCATATTCCCTGCATCTCCCAGTTTCTGGCGCAGAGTCTTGATGTGCATATCAAGAGTCCTGGATTCACCTTCGTAATCCGTTCCCCACACATCCATCATGATCACTTCTCTCCGAAGTACAATTCCGGCGTTGATCATTAACAACTTTAACAATTCAAATTCCTTAAAGGTCAACTCACACGGAATATCATTCACATGCACGATACGCTTCTCGGAATCAAGGGTTACGTTCTTCAGTCGAAGAATCTGATCCTCCTGAATACTCTTGCTTCTGCGAAGCAATGCTTTAACTCTGGATATAAGCTCCATTACGCCGAATGGCTTTGTCAGATAATCATCTGCTCCGATATCCAACCCCTTTACCTTATCAAGTTCTGTTGTCTTTGCCGTCACAAGAATGATCGGCACACGCACAGTCTCCGGACGTTCTCTTAATTTTCTGACAATCTCCAGTCCATCCTGATCCGGTAACATGATATCCAGTAGGATCAGATCCGGAATCTTCTCTGTCATTCTGGAAAAGAAGCTCTTTGCATTTGCAAATCCTTCTGTTACATATCCCGTGTTCTTTAAGGCAAACATTTCTATTTCCTGAATGTTCATATCATCTTCTACAATATAAATCAATGCCTGCATCTGCCGTTCCTCCTGTCTCTGTTCTTTCTTATCTATAATAATATATTTCTAATATATGGTCAAAGTAATTTACACTTTATGATATCGTATACTTTACTATAAACTGTACTTTTCCTTATACATGCTGTACATCGCCTGAAACTCTATATTTGATTCCTGTTTGACCCGGTTCAAATACTCATGCATATCAAAGCTGTCTGTCTTAACCTGAAGCAGTGATGCAGCCACATTTGAACAATGATCTGCCACACGTTCATAATTATTCAGAAGATTTTCAAGAGCGATACCAAGCTCGATCGTACATTTTCCCTTCTGCAGACGTTTGATATGCTGCTTTTTGATCGTAGCATTCAGCCCATTAATTACTTCCTCCAATGGTTCAATCCTCTTTGCTATTTTCATATCATCTTCATTCAGTGCTTTACAGGTCATGCTCATGATCTCATAAACTGCATTTGAATACAGATTTAATTCTGCCATTGCTTTATCTGAGAATACCATTTCTTCCTTGTGCATCTTAGCATAAATTTCTGCAATCGCTAATGCATGGTCGGAGATACGCTCCAGATCTCCGATACAATGAAGCCCATTGGATACACGTTTGCTGTCTTCCTCTGCCAGTTCTTTTCCGCTGACCTTCGCCAGATACGTTCCGAGTTCATCTTCGTATTTGTCTACGATATCTTCCAAAACCTCAACACGTTTCCATTTCTCATCCGAATAATCCTTCATCAACTCTAATGAATCGTATAACGCTTCAGCTGAATACCCTGCCATCTGATTCATAACATCCATGCTCTGTGTAACGGCAAACGCCGGCTGCTCCAGGAATCTGGCATCCAGATGCTTTAACGGTACAAGCTCCGCAATCTCCTCAACAGGTTCTTCCTTCTCACGGATCGTAAGAGTTGCCAGTTTCTCAAGACCCTTTCCAAACGGAAGTAATACAATTGTTGTCAGAATATTAAATATACTGTGGATCACTGCAATGCCAGCCGGGGTTGCCATATCCTGTAATACACCGAAATTTACAAATGCATTGATTGAATAGAATACGATCATAAAGAGAATGGTTCCGATCAAATTAAAGTAAAGATGTACAAAAGCTGCACGTTTCGCATTTTTCTTTGCTCCGATACTGGATAATAATGCCGTTACACAAGTACCGATATTCTGTCCCATTATAATAGGAAGTGCCGTTCCATATGTAACTGCTCCTGTCATGCAAAGTGCCTGTAAGATACCAACCGATGCCGATGAGCTCTGGATGATTGCTGTAAATAATGTTCCTACGATCATTCCAAGTACAGGATTTGAGAACATTAAAAGCACATTTGCAAATTCAGGAACATCTGCAAGAGGAGCAACCGCACCACTCATTGCATCCATTCCGTACATAAGGATCGTAAATCCCAAAAAGATCATGCCAATATCATGTTTTTTCTCATTCTTGGAAAACATCAGAAATGCAATACCGATAACCGCTAGGATCGGAGAAAATGAGGATGGCTTTAACATCTGGATCCAGATACTGTCTCCCTGAATTCCTGACAAACTTAAGATCCAGGAAGTAACTGTCGTACCGATATTGGCACCCATGATAATGCCGACCGCCTGACGCAGTTTCATAATCCCAGAATTTACAAAGCCAACAACCATAACGGTTGTAGCCGATGATGACTGAATAACCGCTGTTACAGCCGCTCCAAGCAGCACCCCTTTGATCGGCGTTGAAGTCAGCTTTTCAAGGATACGTTCCATCTTACCGCCCGCCGCACGGGTCAGACCGTCTCCCATTACGTTCATACCAAATAAAAACAATGCAAGTCCGCCAAACAGTGCAAGTACATCAAAAATACTCATAAAAAAATTCCTTCCTTTTTACATAAATTAGACATTTGTACCTTCGCACATCATCGTATAACAGGTATGTAAAAAGGAAAGGATTCCTACGTAAAGTCTGTGTAAAATTTTAAAATTTATTTTACATTTCACGCTGAATGCGTTTAATGTTCTTCCTTTCTCTGTTCAAGATACGTTCTGTCAGGGCCATCGTTTTGTAAAATACATACGGTACCGCCAATCAGTCCTACCAGACAAATACCATATCCTGCCGATACCAAAATGCTCTCTGCCATACTCCATGATGACATAAGCCCGATTCCTTTCAACGTGACAGCTACAATCACAGCGATCACGCCCCAGACGATACTGTTCAATAACAAAAACATTTTTATCAGGTGCTGTTTACTTTTTCCTTTACCGGCATCTGCTGTCATATTCCATATATATCTCATGACAATCACCTCCTGATCCTGTATCTCATAAGACTCTTAATTTCCGGATATGTGTTCTCCTGTTATATAATATATGACCCATTCTGAAATATTCGTAGCATGATCGCCAATCCGCTCCAGATATTTTGCAACCATCAAAAGATCGGTTTCCTGTTCCCCTGCATCTGCATTCCTGTGGATCAGATTGATCAATTCACTCTTCACTTTTATAAACAGATCATCTACCACATCATCCTGGGCAATAACTTTTCTTGCTTTTGTAAGATCAAGATTCACATATGCTTCTATACTGTCAACCAACATGACCATGCTTTCTTTTGCCATTGCCTTAATATGTTCCAATTCTTTTACATAAGGTTTGCCTGCCATCTGGATCGTCAGTTCGGAAATATCTGCTGCATGATCACCGATACGTTCCATATCCGTTACCATTTTGAGCGCAGATGAAACCTGACGAAGATCTGTTGCAACCGGCTGCTCCATTAAAAGAAGTTTAAAGCACAGACTCTCGATATCCTTTTCCTGCTGATCGATCTGATCATCCCTGCGGATAACCTCCTGTGCCAGATCAACATCCTGATTTACAAGTGCTTTGATCGCCTTTTCGATCACACCCTTGATCATGGATCCCATCTCAACCATTTCATCATTGAGTTTTTTCAACTGTCTGTCATAATTTGTCCTCATTATCTTTACTCCTTTTAACCAAATCTTCCTGTGATATAATCCTCAGTTCTCTTATCCTGTGGTTTCGAGAACATCTTCTCGGTATCATCAAATTCGATCACCTGACCCAGTAAGAAGAATGCTGTCTTGTCTGCAATACGAGTTGCCTGCTGCATATTATGTGTAACCATGATAATCGTATAATCATGCTTCAGCTCCATAGCAAGATCTTCGATCTTTGACGTAGAAATCGGATCAAGCGCTGATGTCGGTTCATCCATCAGTAAGACCTCTGGTTCAACCGCAAGTGCTCTGGCGATACAAAGTCTCTGCTGCTGTCCGCCGGAAAGACCCAGTGCCGATTTCTTCAGTCTGTCTTTTAATTCATCCCATATTGCTGCCTGCTTGAGAGACCGTTCTACGATCTCATCCAGTTTTTCTTTATTATGGATACCATGTGTCCTTGGACCATATGCTATATTGTCATATACACTCATTGGGAAAGGATTTGGATTCTGGAACACCATTCCAACCCGTTTTCTTAGCAAATTTACATCCATTCCGTCAAATATATCTTCACCATCTAACTTCACATCACCCGTGATGTTACAACCTTCCACCAGATCATTCATACGGTTTAAACATTTTAAGAATGTTGATTTACCGCATCCGGAAGGTCCGATAAATGCTGTAATCTGCTTTTCCGGTATTTCCATATTTACATCTTTTAACGCATGGAATTTACCATAGTGAAGATTCAGATTTTTTACATCAAATTTTATATTGCTCATCAATTTATCTCCGTTTATATCTATCTGTTATCTGTCTTTTTCTGTTTTCGCCGACATTTTCTTTGCAATTGCATCGGATGCGAAATTAATCAATACTACGAATACAAGAAGAACAACGGCTGTTGCATATGCCTGATCCGTATGAAGTCCCTCTTTGGAAAGAAGATACATATGTACGGACAAGGTTCGTGTGGAAGAAAATAAATTCTTCGCTATTCTCGGCACACTGCCTGCCGTATAGATCAACGCTGCTGTCTCTCCGACAATTCGCCCGGTTGCAAGGATAACACCGGATAAAATACCCGGAACAGCACTCGGTAAAACAACCTTAAATACTGTACGAAGTTTTCCTGCACCAAGTCCAAAGCTTCCTTCTCTGTATGACTTTGGAACAGCCAGCAAGGCTTCTTCTGTTGTTCTCATGATAACCGGAAGCACCATGATCGCCAGTGTAAACGCACCGGACAGCAGGGACAATCCCCATCCAAGCTTTGTCATAAATAAGATCATTCCGAACAAACCATATACAATAGATGGAATACCTGTCAGTGTCTCTGCAGTGATACGTACAATTCCAACCAGCTTATTTCCTGATTTTGCATACTCCACCAGATAAATAGCTGCGAAGATACCGATCGGTCCCGCAATCAGCAGTGACAGTAATGTCATAAACAACGTATTAACCAATGCCGGAAGCATCGAGCAATTATCCGATGTATATTCCAGCTTGAACAGATCCGGTGTCAGATTCGGAATTCCTTTTGCAAGAATATAGATCAAAATAAAAGCAATACAAACCAACGTCAAAGCTGCTGCCAGATAAACAAGTATCCGAAGGATCAGTGAGCCGGGACGTCTTTTATATTCCGCAAGTAAATTTCTTTTTCCCATTTAGTTCACCGTCTTTCTTTTTAAAATTGAAAACAGCAGGTTAATGATCAGAATGAATACAAACAATACAACACCTGTTGCGATCAGAGCCTCTCTGTGAAGATCCTGGGCATAACCCATTTCCATTACGATATTTGCAGTCATGGTTCTAACACCCTTCATCAATCCTTTCGGCATATGGACCTGATTTCCCGCCACCATGATAACAGCCATTGTCTCACCGATCGCACGACCAACGCCCAAGATGATCGCTGCCATGATACCGGATCTTGCAGCCGGTACTACGGTAAGAAATACACTTCTTTCATGTGTCGCTCCAAGTGCTAATGCACCCTGATAATATTTATCCGGGACAGCACTGATCGAAGTTTCAGATACACTGATGATCGTCGGAAGTATCATGATGCCAAGCAGTACAGATGCGGTAAGCATTGTATTTCCGTTCACTCCGAAAATCTGTCTGACTGCCGGAACAAGTACACACATTCCAAAAAATCCGTATACAACCGATGGGATTCCTGCCATCAGATTGATAAATGGTTTAATGACCTTATATGCTTTTGGTGGGCAGAACTTTGATAAAAATATCGCTGTCAGAAGTCCGATCGGAACGCCGATCACGATTGCCCCGGCCGTAACGTAGATACTGCCAAGAATAAACGGAAGGATTCCAAAATAATCATTGGTCGGTCTCCAGACTTTGCCAAAGAGGAAATCAGTCAGACCGATTTCCTTCATGGCAGGAATACCACTTGCAAATAAGAACACACAGATCAATAAAACCGCTGCTATCGATACAAATGCCGCTAACAGGAATACGATATGCATGAATATTTCTTTAAACTTTTGCATAGAGGACACTCCTTACTATTTGACATCTGCCCAGGTTGCTGCTTCTCCTGTAAAGATTGATTTTACCTGATCGGTAGTTAAATCAGTTGCAGGGTTATTCTTATTTACAATAACTGCGATACCATCCATTGCGATTACAGTAGCTGTAAGTCCTTCACCTGTCTCGCTATCCTTCAGTTCTCTGGATGCCATACCGATATCACATGTACCATCTGCCGCTGCTGTAATACCTGTTGTTGAATCAGATTCCTGAAGCTCGATATCCGCACCACTGTTCACTGCCTTATATGCCTCTGTTAATTTCTCCATAACAGGAGTTACAGATGATGATCCGGCAATTACGATTTTACCGGTTGCACCTGAAGACTTAAATGCTCCTGAATTTGCAATCTCAATGTAACCATTACTTGATACGATCTTCTGTCCGTCTTCACTCATAATATAGTTGATAAAATCCTGTGCTACATCACTTACCTGACCCTTTGTTACAATGTTGAATGGTCTTGATAATGTGTATGTACCGTTGTTGATATTATCTGCTGTTGCTTCAACGCCGCCGATCTTAACTGCCTTTACTGTATCATTTAATGCTCCGAGTGAGATATAACCGATCGAATAATCGTCTCCTGCAACTGTTGTGAGAACTACTTCTGTACTGTTTGCTGTAATCGCACTCGTAGTTGTCTTATCAACTTTATTTCCATCTGCGTCCTTTTCTTCTACACCGGTCAGTTCCACAAATGCTCCTCTTGTACCTGAGCCTTCCTCTCTGGATACAACTGAGATCTCCTGTGATGTATCAAAACTTCCGCTCTTGGAATCTGAACCACCTTTACTTCCACATCCTGCAAGGCATCCTGCCGCAAGTACTGCACTTAATGTTACCGCTAAAATCTTATTTCCTTTTTTCATTTTAATTTTCCTCCAATTGACTCTCTGGACTCAGAATCGTTCATCTTTCTGATCCATTCAAAATTATGTAAATTGCGAAACCGGATCGCGCGCCCTTTTCCGGATCGCAGGATTATCATACGGCATCTATGTAAAATACATCACCATCCCAAAGTAAAGGAAAAGTAAAAACTTTGTGTAAACGGAAGAAATGTAAAATTATGAAGAAAAGCACTTTATGAGTTTCTATGGAAAATAAAAAATATTCATGTTACTATGAACAGCAGATACAATTTCGTTTTACGAAAGGATAAAGAAAAGAACGATATGAATATCATCGGACATGTATATACAGATTTTCAGGAAAAATTCGGAATTCCCAGACAGAGCGGTCTGGTGGATGAACTGACCGGAACGGTCGTTTTTCTGCCGGAATACAGGCAACCGGAAGCCTTCCGGGGGCTGGAGGATTTCTCCCACATCTGGATCCTGTGGGAATTCCATAAAGCCAAACGGGAGAACTGGAGTGCAACAGTAAAGCCGCCAAAACTTGGCGGCAATAAAAGAATGGGCGTATTCGCGACCAGATCGCCGTTCCGCCCAAATAATATAGGTCTGTCTTCTGTAAAATTGACAGGAATTGAATATACCGATGACTATGGTCCGATCCTGCATATCTCCGGTGTCGATCTTTTAAATGGTACTCCTGTATATGATATCAAACCTTATATTCCATATACGGACTGCCACCCGGATGCCACCGGCGGTTTTACCGAACACATTCATACGGAAAAACTGGATGTCATCTTTCCGCCGGAGCTTCTGGCAATGATCCCGGAAGCCAAGCGTCCTGCCTTGATCGGCATTCTTGCAGAAGATCCGCGTCCCGGCTACCAGCATGATCCCGACCGCAGATATGGCGTCGCCTTCGCAGGCTTCGACGTGCGTTTCCACATCAACGGCAACGTCCTCACAGTGTGTGAGGTGGTGGCTGTACAGTGACATTTTCAGATGGGGCATACCTATTATTCCGCAAGACACTCTCGTTCTATCACCATGCGTCATAATAATTCGTGGTAATTGGTTTGATTCCGAAGTGGAATTAAATTCCACCTCGGAATCATAATTAAAATTTTCAGAATCACCGTCCTGATCTATAGTTGCTTTAAATTTTATGGCAATATCTTCTTCTGTAATAAATATTTTATCTATTAGTGTATCAACAACAACTCTTTGTGTTTTTAAATCATTATTTTTCAATGTATCAATCCATGGTGGAATAGCTTCATAAAACTGGTTAAAATCCTTTTCTTCTATAGATAACTTTTTTTGTTCTGACAAATACTCCGTTAATATATTTTTTTGATCATCCAAATTATTGTTAAACCTATCTATAGTTTCCGCTATAACCTCAATAGATAACGGATAAGTTCCTGCCATTGCCTCTGGTATATGATCTTTCATTATACCGATATCTTTTTCTATCTTTTCTATCTTTTTGTTTATTGTCGCAATTTGTCTTTCTAATTCAACTCTTTCGCTGATATTATTTTTTACAATCTCATCTAAGATTCCCTGCTTCATTCTTTTTGTAAGTTGTTCAAGGTAGTCACACACTGCGCTAAATACTTCATCTTCGATATCTTCAGCGTCATAGCTGCTTACTTTATCTGGATGTAAAGCATTATGTTTACATTGATATCGTCGGTTTCTTTTACAGCGTTTTTCGCCGTCTTTTGCTGTCCAATAGCTGTATTTCGTTCCATTTGTAAGTTTATGTTTGCAATAACCACAATGAATAACATCTATTAATGGAAGGGTTCCTGTATTCTTTTTTAAAGCTGTTTCATGAAGTTTCATAGCCTCTTTTTGTTGTTTTGCTCGAACTTCTCTTCTTTCTTGAATTCCGTTCCAGATCCGCCTGTCGATAATTTTTAAATCTTCATTTATTTCATCTGAATATACCCATTCGCTGTTATTTACTACTTTCGTTCTTCCGTCACCAATAGATGTCCTTCTATTATACACAACCGTTCCGTAATAAACCGGGTTCTTTAATATTCTTGCTACGGTTTCCGATCTCCAGAAATCACCGCTCGGAGCTTTTGTTTTTAATTGTGTGTCTGCATTTAACAATCTTGCAATCTGATATGGTCCTAACATCTGAAAGTATGCATAATCATAAATAGTCTTTACTATTTCCGCTTTTTCTTCGTCAATCTCAAATTTATGCAGGATTCTTCCTTTTTTCGATATCTCTCCCGATTCAACAAGTCTATAACCATATGGTACGTTACCACCTGCATATTTACCTCTTTTAACAAGCTCTATCGCTGTATCTTTTACTCTTTGAGCGGTATCCGAACTAGATTTCTGTGCATTGGCATAGCGTAATGCTAATATCATCTGTCCCATAGCATCATCCATTGCAGGGGATATGCAACCATCTTTTACAGTATATATATCAACATTGAAGCTTTTTAACTGCATTATATATGCTCCAATTTCCCACATACGTCTTCCAACTCTATCATCCTTATACACCACTAAAATATCATATTCTTTCCTCTGAGCATCCATAAGCGCATCTAGCAATATATCTCTTTTTTTTACAGCTTTTTTATAACCACTCTTGCTACCTTCAAAATATTCCTTTGAGTCAAGTATCCAATCATCATGTTTTTTTATATATTCCATTACAATATCTCTTTGTATAGACAAGTCCCCATCTGCCTCTAATTGTTGGTTCGAACTTACTCTGAGAAGCATCCTTACTCTTTTCTTATCACTCATTATCTTAAATATCCTTTCAAAAAAAAAATACAGCATATATAAAATATATGCTGTATAAAAACTATATCATTTTTCGGCATTTTCTTGCAATATCTTTTGCAATAATATCGATTACATCTTGAATTATTTTGTCGTCCCTTTCCTTATTAGGTTCCGGCATTATAACTGTTACTCTTCGATATGTTTTCCGCTGCTTATCATCCACCATCCTCATCCAGTCCTTTCCTATTTTCATTTCTTTTTTTTCTATGAATAATATGAAAGAAAAATTGGTATATAAACGAATGTATGAACAAAATAATAATGATATCTACTTTTTTATCAAAACAGTTGATCCTTGGATATATTGGACATATCCAAATACTCATATTCCCATTTTTGTTTATTTGTCTGACTTTTTTTATTGAAGTATGATCTACACCAATGTTCTTTTTTTTATCTATTTCATAGATATAACTAATTTCTTCACTTACCCTGTTTAGCCATATTCTTCTATCTGGCTTTGCGAATAGTCCGGTTGCTGTAATTTTTTTTGTACTTAATACAGCCGGAATTATTAAATATAAGCCACAAATTCCAAATATAATTCCTCCAAACAGAAAAAAATATTCTAATATTTTCCATCTCTTCATCTTGCATTTCCTCTTTTTCTGGAATTTAATTCCATTTTCTTTATATCAAATATGCAATATTTTTCTTTTTTTGCAAAAAAAATACTTGGTACATTGATTGTTCCACATGTACCAAGTATTTATCTTTTTCTTTAATATCTAATTATTGCTGATCAATTATTTTTTTTATAGATTTTTTGAGTTGAGTCATTATTTCTACAGGCAAGATAGGAAGAACTCCTATAAACTTTTTTCTGTTTATGTCATATGTACAGATTAATATATTAGCGTTATGATGATAGTATACTTTCATCTTTTTTGTTTCTTTGTTAAGTGTTACACTCCAAGGCATAGCAGATGCCTTTAATTCTGTATAATCCGGGGTGATTAATTCTAACTGCTTGATCTGTTCAAAACACAATTTTATATACTCTATATCTTCAGTATATGTTTTTTGTTTTTTCATTTGATCCAGCATTTCCCCCGGTTCCTTATGATGCATTTCCTGAAATACCCTACGATCAATTTCATGCGCTCTTTCTGAATCATAGTCAGTAATATCATTATAAAATTCCCTTCTTAATTCTCTTTCTTCTTCCTTTTTTGCGCGGTATTCTGCACCCTCGTATGTATCAACAATATTAAAAGAACTATAGCCTTTTTCTATTAATTCTTTTGATGATCCTTCTTCGATAATTCTTTTATCATTTTTGAATTTTGCCCCAAACATATTCTCACCTTTCCTTTGCTATTAAAGACCATTACATCTATTCTTCTCTTCTACTATCTGTATAATGTGTACATGTTCTCTTGGATAATTCATTTTCAAACACTTATTTCTAAATTCTTCCGCATTTTCTAAAGTCATTTCCTCAGTCATCTGGTATCCACCACTATACATTTTATATAAAACTCTGTACATATTCTACAATCCCTCTTAAACACAGTTTTTATTTTTTCGGCTACAATTCGGACACAACTGTAGCTTTATTTTTGTTCCGTCCGAAGCATCTCTCCTCTTATTTGTACGATTTAATAGAACTTATTACTGCAACATTAATACCCCATAATATCTGATATAATCGCATCTGCTCTTTTATTTCCATAGATCTGATTCAATAGCGAATACCACATTACTTCGGTCAAATGGCACCAATATACGTCACCATTACATTTATAGCAAAAAGCAACTGAATATATGGCATAATCGGGTTTGAATGGTACATTTTTGCATATACCTAGCGGTTCATATCCCTTCTCAACTAAAGCACTTTCAAACTTTGTTACATTGCACTCCAGAAATCCATTATCGCAATCATGGTTTTTATTTGAAATCATAGCACTATTAATTTCCGTCTGTAAAATCATCCCTAAATCCATATGCTTTTCTTCTATTCCTTTCCATATTTTTTCAAAAATATACAACCTTAATAATACATTCTTTTCATCATCTGTTATATCTTTCAGTATATCTTTAATGGTATCTTTTGATATAATCTTAAAATCACCTTTTATCTTTGCCACTTTATCAATTAGCTCTATTGAAACATATTTTTCATATTCTTATTTCCGTTTGAGAACAATTTTTATAATCGCTCATAGATTCTCAACACATTTCATAAATGTTCCGGGGTTCATATTATATGGATTACAGTCATAATAAAAAAGACATTTAGTAAAGTCTTCTGTACACTGTAATATAAGCGTGTCAATGTCCGTTGTATTAGCATCAACTAATTCAATATTGGCTCCAAACACTTTGCAAATATGTTCTTTCTTGCTTTCGGCATCTACTACAACCAGTTCCCAAAATTTTCCCTCTGGATAAGTATTTAGAACAAAACCTTTTTCTTTTAACAGTCCACTGTAGTTCATACCGCCGTCTTCCTTCAAAAACAATTTTACTTCCAATATCATTTCCATTCTATTTGCAAAGAAATCGTCATTTACTGTTATGATGACCATAATCAATCATTTTTGCAATATCTGATATACAACAATGTTAAAAATTCCATGAATGGAATATTTTTCATATTTCCTCCACTAAATTCTAATTTATCTCCAATTTCTTTAAAGCTATACTCAGTCTTTCATCACACGTTTTTAATATTTCTATAGTCTCCTCTTTTGTTAACTGGTCTATATTTAATATTACTTTGTTAATAGTATCTCTGGTGGTTTTGATATCACCTATACAAGTGATATCCTCTTCATTCATTATAAATTTGCATTCTCTTTTCACTTTTCTTCCTCCTTTGATTTTTCTAAGTTATATTATCAATAGATTTTTCTCCTTCTGTTTCAGGAACTTCTATTACTTTTCAATCGCATATCTTATTTTCATCTATATTGCCTCTTTCAACCTACCCATATAAAATTGACTCTAAATCATCAATCACAATTTCCATCCGTCTTTTTACTTCTTCTTCTTTGATTTCTGTAAGAGATATTTTATAATCTTTAATTTTCTCTTCAATTTGATCACAACACCATGTAGGATTATTTCGTTTTCTATCCATTTATATCACCTCTTCTAATCTTCCAACAAATTCTTAGTACCCATTACACATACAATAATACTTAACATCAGGTTCTCCACTAACATGACGATACCCCATTTCTCTTATTAGCCTTAAACCTGAATTATACTGCTTGTCATTTGTAAAGTTATCTTTTCTTGCTAATTCATTTATAATTGATTCCATTTGTATTCTCCATCATTTACAGTGGAATTTTACCACTGTTATACTTATCAATTCTCTTTTTAATCTCTTCGCTACTTGGACACTTCTGTAACTGATTTATTGAAACATGTCGCTGTTCAATATAACCATCTTCCATTTCAAAATCAACATCTGCTTCCGCATTTGTTTCCCATGCATAATCTACAAATGTTCCAAACAATTCTAAATTTTTATGAAACACTCTATCGCCTTTTTTAAATTCCATCTATATCACCTCTTCTAATCTTCCAAGTAAATCATTCTTTCTTTTTATCCTTGTAAAAAGTAAATATAAAACCACTTTGGATATCCGTCTTGCCAAAATTCACAATAATGTCTATATCTGCTTACTTTATTCTCTTTGTATAATTCTGCGAGCAGCCTGCCAATTTCAGGAACTTTCGGCACTCCATATAGATACCATTCTATTACTTTAGGATTAAACTCATTTATATATGAATTTACAAAATTCTCTGATACAACATCAATAAACTCATCTTTGTGTTGTTGCATATAATTGAGTATCCATTGCTTTTTGCGTTCTTTTATGACATATCACCTCCAAGGAAAGTTAAATTTCTTTGACATTACATGCTATCAAATAAGTCATTAAACATGGAGTTTATTTCACGCTTATATTTCCTATCGGCTCTGCTTATAGATACATGTTTAAGTTGATTTTTTTGAGTCTGTTTTTCTTTTGTGTATATCATTTTCCCAATTACTTCAGCAGCTTCAAAAATTTCATCATTCTCACCATCTGGCATCATACTTGATAATTCTTCATAAGCTATTTTTAATGCTTCTAATTGAGTCATATAATATTTCTCCTTTTAATATATAGATATTATTTTTT
>ULPX01065729.1_pt1 | contig 20557 bp, 10 predicted proteins | sample 1953911 | NCBI WGS metagenome assembly ULPX01 (sample SAMEA4835640, study PRJEB28245) | human gut metagenome | biome: gut microbiome; material: fecal sample | place: Denmark | collected 2008 | reverse complement strand
AATTCTTTCTTATCGAAAAACAGAACTGTTAAAAGATTAGGCCAATGACGATAAAATTAACGAAAAATTAGTTGGATTATCTGAATGATAAACGAATAAAATAACAAAGTAATCTGAGAAATAATTTTAGTGTAAAAGAATTGGATACTTCCTTTGTAACTATTGAAAATGATGAAGAGTGTGCAAATGAAATAAGGGATTGGATGATGGATACTCAGATGCAGATTGGATTTGATATTAACTATGCCCTAACTTCGGATAGTAGATTATTGGAAGAACTGATTGATGTATTTTATACAGGATAAATATTTAGGGAATAATTTTAGAGTCTCAACAAATAAAGAAAAGATGAGAAGAGTATTCTAGTTGTTATTATCGGCATTAAGCATGGTGCCGTTTAAAAAAATAGAATTATGAAAAAAAATAATTTGTGTACAGTTGTTAAATGAAGGATCTGTTGCGTATAGGCCGGTCTCTGCATATTTGATAGAAAAGAATATTTATAAAATAGATGGTTCTGAATGTTATAATCCGGAAGATGAAGAATGGGAGTTTTTGCCAGGTATGTATGTTTTGGTAGAGGAAAAGAAACTTAGTGGAGAGAATGTGTTGGTAGCGGTGAAAAACCAAGGTTTTCAATAGATAGGTATGTGTTTTTACAGAAATTATGAAAGATAAAAGAATATGCCTATCACTAGTGTCCGGAATAGTTCAGAACAAGCTAAGTTGCTCGTCCGTATTCGGCTCTAATTTAGAATTATCAAATTGATTAAAAATATCCGGTAAGGGTACTCTTTCAAAAAGAATTAGCCCTATCGTTTGAGAGATTATATAAAGATTTATCATACAATTTACAACGACTGTTCCGTATTAATGAATCTACAAGTTAGATGTTTAGTAAATATTTAGCTGAAATACGTTTGAGATGTGACATAATATGGAAACATACTGTGTTAATTTTGTTAATCTAACTTTTAACGTTTTATTTCTGCTATACAAAAGAATATACCTTTATGCAGTAGAAGTGTATATTTTTATACGGTAAGAGTATAGTTTTAATATAATGAAGAGTATATACTTTTATGATTTATGAAATAAGTGGGTTCTCTTGTTTGATAATCAGTGGTTTGTGTATATGGTAATCAGCCGTTTTAGTTCTTAATTCATTTTTTTGAAACATATATAGTTCTTCTTTTGATAATTATGAAACTATCCCTGCCGCAATCATATGCAGCAGGGATAGCTTCATAATTACTATATATTTAGAATGCTTTCATGGCGATTATAGGGCGAGTTTAAACGTCCGGGATAGTTTTCCGATAAGAGTTGATACCAGATAGACTCCTTTTTCTAAATCTCTGTACACTCCACTACCATTAACTGAAGCTCGTACAATACTTATGCCGGATGTATTGATGATTTCAATAATTGTGTTCTCACTTACATTATAGTGAATATCGCCATTAGCTGTGTATACACATACTTCCGAAAGTTTATTTTCTTGTGTGCCGGTGGCTGCCGGATTAAATGAAGATAAAGCGAAATGACCTCCTCTTTTACCGTTGTCAATGGCTTGTACACCCCATTCGTATTCGGTATCTTCGTTATCGATATACATGGAATAGGAAGTGGTCATAATCTGGCCGGATATTTCGCCTGTTTTGATAAATCCGGTTTGGAGATCGGCAGGGACTGTCATGAAATATTCCTTGGAACCGGCTTTTTTCACGTATATGTTATATTGTAATGCCCGGGAGGGAGTTACATCGTCTGTGGCGGCATCCCAGGAGAAGGTAACCATACCTGTTTCTTTGTTGTAGGAACTTTTTAGATTATAAGGAGTGGAAGGAGCCTCATTAGGTAATATACCTGCTGTTGAGGATGTGTTTTTCCAAAGTTGAGTGGCACAACTGAAAGAGCAGACGTTGCTTTGTGCCCATCCCATGTTCCATGCATCCAGATAACCGTCATTGTTGTAATCGATCAGATGATTGTTGCCGTGACTGATGCGATCGAAAGTCCATTCCTGATCTGCATCATAGTAGGCTCCGCAAGCTTTGAAACTGAAATCGCCCCGGTTCATATACAGCCAGGTTGTAATTTCATGTTTTTCTCCGTGACCTCCTATCAGGATATCGGGCAAACCGTCGTGATTGACATCCCCAAAGGAAGGGGTTGCACCGTCTACTCCTTCAAAACCGCAAAAGAGGTCGTTCAGCATTTCAAAGTTGCGTCCGCCACAATTCCGATAGATGTAAAAAGACTTGGCGCCTGAACCTTTATTACTGGAAAAACCTGTCACCACAATATCCATATAACCATCGGCATCCAGATCACATAAGGAGCAGGAAGAATCATTGGAACCATACAAATACTGTTGGTTTTCGGAGAATGTTCCGTCTCCATTGTTCCAATAGATACGGAGGTTGCCTTCGCCCGGACCATAACCGGAGGATACAATATCCAGCCAACCGTCATTATCCATGTCAGCAAAGTGCACGGAACCTCTCGAAAGGCCTAAGAACGGTTCTGTACCATTTAATGGGGTTTCTTGCCGGATGAATCCCTTGCCTTTGTTGTTTTTGTATAGATAAAGTGCGCGCCGGTCGTGGTGTACGATGAGATTTCCTTTTTCATCTGTTCTTCCATCGGGGTCTTCGTAATCGTCCAGCCCTGCAATGATCAGATCCAGATAGCCATCCTTGTCATAGTCGCCTACCGAAACCCATTGACGTGACCGGCCACCGTCTTTGGCACTGTAAATCGGGGAGATACCCATTTTGCTTCCTGCCGGAGTGGCGGTATTGACCTCTTCGAAAATAGGCTGTCCACCTTGTTCCGCCCCTTTATTGCGGTATAAAAATGCAGCAATCTCTTCTAAGTTATTTTCGTAATCCATTGATTTTAACCCGGGGACAAACAGGTCTAATAATCCGTCGTTATTATAATCGAACCAGACCGGACAGGCATAGTAGCAAACATCAAAAGGACTGGTAAGGCGGACGAAAGATTCTGTACCGTCATAGTCATACAGAGCCGATACTTTTTGAGCGGAGGCTGTTCTGAGATGCGGATTCTTTCCGGAGTAGGCAATCTCCAGCCAGCCATCATTATCGTAATCCCCCCATGCCACATTGGAGCGATCTGCCGTATGGTAGAACTGCCCTCTGATGAGGGACGTTGCTATGGGTTCGGCAGGAACCGGTCTTGCTATTTTGGTAAAGACAGGGGATACCGGATTGCTGGGAGTAGCGATTTCCGAGTAGTCCGGATTGGATAAGTCATCGTATATTTCCGTATAGTTAAAATCCTCTGTTGAGAAAGTGGATATACCCACATCCATAATTTGCACACCACCGTCTTGTAGGCCTTCTACTGCGATCAAGTTCCAGCTATTCGGTTTTAATGTCTGTTTGGCCTCGTAAGAGATATCGAACGGAATATAATTGGAAACCGACCCTTTTTTGCTTGCTGCCCAAACGCCATTGATATAGATGTGGATATCATCGTCATGATAAAGCAGGAAACGCATGGCATTGATCATTTCCGGAGTGACGTCGCCCAGACGGAACCATCGGCGCATATGAATCTGTGAGGTATTCCAAGGAGTTGAGATTAAGTTTGCCCCATTCCATATGGAGGAACTACCAAATGCGGCTTCTCCTTCCGCCCAAGTACGGTCGTCGAACTCTTTGGCAGACCACCGGCGGGGAACATCGGATGAGGTTGTATATCTCCACTTGTATTTATGCTCTTTGGCAGTAGAAAGAATAGGTCTTACTTTTATTCCGCTTTGCGGCAGATTGATACATTCCTCTATTTTTGTTTTTAGTTCTCCGGTTGCCGAATAGGGCTTCAATACGCGCCGGTCGTATGTATAGATTCCGTTTTTTTCGATCTCCACATCGGATAGCTGGGTATATACGGCAGCATTTAATCCGTAGTAATAATGGTCTATTACTTTGTCGGCTAAATTGTTGAATAAGACGGTGAAGTCTTTTCCGGTCTCTACGGTGGTGTATTGGAAATCGCCTCCGGGCCAGATGTGTCCCTGTACTTTCAATGTAATGCCGCCATACTCGCCACAGACGCCGGCTCTGGTTTCGTCCAGTGGGCAGGAGGGGTTCGGGTAGCTATGGGAATCTTTAATGTCACCAATGGGAGCGTCTACCCAGCCACTGGCACAACAGACAAGGCTTTGGCCTACTTCGCCTATGACGATCTGAGTCATTCTTTCTGTATCGAATTGTCCCCAACCTTCATTAAATACCACCCATTGGATAATACTCGGATGGTTTCTGAAAGCTGTGATAATTCTTTTCGATTCATCTTCAAAGTTCTTTTTGGCATAGTCTTCGTATCCGGAAGGTAAGTTGGGGCTGGGCAGATCTTGCCATACCAATATTCCTTCCCTGTCGCAATGCATATACCAACGTGCAGGCTCTATTTTGATATGTTTCCGTATCATATTGAATCCTAAAGCTTTCATCGCTTTTATATCAAACAGGAGTGCCTCGTCACTTGGAGCAGTATACAGGCCGTCGGGCCACCATCCCTGGTCGAGTGGCCCCATCTGGAAGATTTGTTTTCCATTGAGGAAGATACGGGGCGTTTCACCCACTTTCTTTACTTCGATTTTGCGCATTCCGCAATAGCTGCTTACAGCGTCTGTCTGTATTCCGTCTTTTAGGATAGCTATGTCGAGGTCGTATAAATACGGGTCTTCTACCGACCATAAATGAGGGTTATCGATAGGAATGGTCAGTAACCTTCCGACTTTGTCGTTTTCCAGTGTTGCTATTTTATTTCCTTCTTTGTCGAGCAAGCTGATATTTACTGTTACTCCGAATGTTTCATTGGTATTGACTCTCATTTTCAAACAGGAGTTGTCTACATCGGGCCGTATCATTAAATCCTCTATATAAACCGGATTGACAGGCTCCAACCATACCGTTTGCCAGATACCGCTTACCGGAGTATACCAGCAACCCCATTTATTTAATGCCTGTTTGCCTTTCGCTTGTCCTTCGGCACCGGTATTATCGTATGTATAGACAACTAACTCTTGTTTTCCTTGGTCTTTTAAAGCAGAGGTTATGTCAAAGTAGAACGGATCGTATCCACCGGTGTGCTTACCTACTTTTATACCGTTTACATAGACAACGGCTTCCCAATCTACGGCATCAAAATGAAGCAGAATATTTTTCCCTTTCATCGTTTCGGGGATACTTATTGAACGTTTATACCAATAGCATTGGCTGTCGCTCTCTTCCATGATTCCGGAGAGGGCGGATTCTATGGGGAAAGGAACTAATATCTTTTGTGTAAAAGTGAAATTCTCCGGATCGTATGCTTCGCCTTTTATGCCTTTTCGCAAATCCCAGATGCCATTTAAGTTGAGCCATTCTTTTCTTACCATTTGTGGTCTCGGATATTCGGGTAACACGTTGTTCACGTCTATTGTCTCACTCCATGGAGTCATCATAGGGGCTTGCTTCATTTTCCATTCTTGAGCGTGCGAAAGAAAGATACCCATGATGCAGAAAAGTCCTACGATTGAAAGTCTTTGTATATGCATTGTTTTCATGTTGTTAGAGATGAGGGATAAAAATAAGGGTACCCGGAAATGTGGTACCCTTATGTAATTAGAAGTTATAATGATTCTTATTTTACCATTAACTTGCTGATACTTACAGCGCCATTCTGATTAGTCGCTTTCAATAGATACATACCTTCGGGCAAGTTGCTGATGGTAGTATTACCAGCCGGTAATGCTTTGTTTGCAACCGACATGCCACTTATTGTATAGATAGCAACGCTTACCGGTTCAGTAGCATTTACAATAATTTCACCGTTTACGGAATATACGTTCAGGCCTTCGATTGTAGTAGCCGGTTGGAAACCAGTTCCGCTACCGGCATCAGGATCTAAATAGAGACCATAGATATTAGCACCGGTTCCGTCGCTTGGTAAATTGTAAACAATGTATATGGTATGCTCTCCTTTTACCTCTTTTTTTAAAGTGGCGGCGGTTGTCATTTTAGTACTCCAACCACCGGTACCTTGTGCTCTGACTACGGCAATCGGTTCACGTCCGACAAGTGCATTTTGTACATCTTCCGGAGTACCCTTAATGTTCCAATTTATATCCTCCAAATCGATATACAACGAGAAGTTAGCTTCTTCAATAGTGCCTATATAATTTCTGTCACAGGAGTGATTGATAAGAACTCTTTTATAATCGCCATCTTTGAAATCAATGTCATAATAAGCCACAACAACTCCGTTAGATGTAAATCCGATATTATTTGAATTTCCTTCACCTTTAGCACCGGCACTGCCTTCAACCAGAACTTGCCATTCTACATCGCCTTGACTCCAATCGCCACCTCGGTCGCCTCCTCCTTTGGTGACAAATACCACAGCATCATCAGAGGGTTTAATATCTTCATAAACAACACCGCAATCCGGATTCTCAAACCAAAGATTTTCTTTTAATAGATCGATTCTGTGAAGGTTGGTTGCATCTCCCCATTTCACAAACAGATAGTGAGAACCTTTTACTTCCTTTAGTTTAGTGGCAACCGGTGTAAAAGAGTTCCATTCTTTTAAATTAATACCTGCCCAAGTTCTTGCGATCATATTTTCCGGTTTTACTTCATCAATATAGAATTCCATATATTCTTTATATCTTTCACCATCATGGCCGATGTAGGCAACTAATTGTTGAAACTCTCCTTCACCGAAATCAATTGGTTCTGCAGATTTGACAATAAAGTCTTTTACTATTCCTCCCCAACATTCAGTCTCTTCGTTATACTCGCAATCTTTAAAAGGATCTTTTGGATTTTCCGGATCGACATCGACTGCAATTCGGAAAGCATCGCCATATATGATATTAGCTTTATCTGCATATTCCGGTGATTCATTGATCCATGGTTGCATACCCTCTTCTACAATCGCATTTTTATAGAAGATGACAGAACGTAAATTCCCATTTCCTTCACGGAAAGTTAACCAAACTTTTTGTTTACCGGTAGGACGTTCGAACTCTTCACCTTCTTTCATATTCCATGCAAATGTTTCAAAGCAGTGATAGCCGAATGTTCTGTCTACCGTCATTTCTGTGAAAGTTACGGATTCTTCAAACGTATTTCCGGCGTGAAGGACTACATATCTTTCTACTCCGAAATCTCCCCATCCTTGTGCGAATTCAACTCCGGTAGCTTGATAAGCGTTCCCATCAGCTCCAAAATCAACTTCTCCCAAGCAAATAATTGTTGAGGTGGATGTTTGGCCGATATTGCCATAACCGACATCGAATATAGCATCTGTAACCAGTTCGATGTTCTCATTCCCTTTCATTGTTTCGATCACTAAATCCTGTGCAAATGCAGAATTCATTCCTAATAGAGCGAGCGCTCCGATGAGTAATGTGTTTTTTTTCATTGTAAAATAATTTAAATTAAACATCTATTCTTGATTAGGCCTGTAGCTATCTCGGATTATTTTTATAACATCTTCGTGCTACTTCTGCCTGATTCTTTATTATCTGATCCTATTTTTGAACTGTTATATCTTCCTTGCTTTATTTATTGAAAACTGAGAAATGAACTCTTATTTTATGTAAGAACCGGTTTATATATAGTGAATTACCAATGCCAAAATTACGCGTTCTATCCATTTTTATATAGAACGAATCATTCAAAAAATAATAAGTTAGTCACAGGCATCTGCTATCTATCCCGTTTCTTTTATTAATTGAAACGAATCTTTTAGAGATTGTATTCGTTGGAAATTAAGAATTGCTTTTTGTGTACGAAAAACATCCGGGTGTTTTTATATATTAAGGAATACGTTTTATTTATGTGGGTGAAATATCATTTTCCGTGTATGATGACAATGGTTGTTCGTTAATCGGTTATTGTTTGTTGTTCCGGAAGGAAAAACTGACAAGGTATGGATGGTTATTTGTTGGCTTCGTGTATATCTTTACATAGGTTTCATTTTATGTTGTATTTGTACGAAGTGCTTTGGAAAGCCTTGTATGATGGTGATGCGTACTACCAATTTGCTATTTTTTGAAAGAATCGTTCTCTTCTTTTTATTTATATTTGCCCTCAAATAATTCGTTTATAAAGAATATGAAACACCCCCAATTGACTATTACCGTTTTCCTCTTGATGTTGTTGTTCAACATATCCGGATATGGGTTGAATAATTATTATTTCAACATAATCGGTAGAGATAAGGGATTGTCGCAATCCAATGTGAAAGCGATCATTCAGGATAGCAATGGCTTTATGTGGTTTGGCACCCGCAATAAGCTGAACCGGTATGATGGGAATACTTTCAAAATATTCGATTGCTATGATTATGTAGCGCAAAAACAGAATAACAACATATCCTCTCTTTTTGAAGACAGGGAGAAACATCTCTGGGTCGGCACGGATAAAGGGGTCTTTATATTAGATCCTCAAACCGAAATTTTTACTTATATGAATACACAGACGGCGGAAGGGATTACCATGACCGATTGGATCTCGGATATCGGGGAGGACCGGGATGGCAATATATGGATTGTTGTTCCTAATCAGGGATTATTCCGCTATATTCAGGATAGCAAAGAGCTGAAGTTTTATGCATTTGGAAAGAAAACGGTTCCTGATCATGGGAATCCGCAGAGTATGTGCATAGATCAAAGTAACCGGGTTTGGATTGGGACAAATGGGAAAGGAGTATATCTATATGATAAACAGACGGATGAATTTACTCAATACCTTGGTGATACGAATGGCAATACACTGGCGGGAGAGAATATTTATACGATGTCTGACGATGGCGAGCATCTTATTTTGGGTATACATGAAGGTAAACTGCGTAGAATAAATAAGAGGAAGAACGCGGTAACCGATGTAAATGCACCGGATGTGCATTATAAGATTATCCGTTGTATAGCGAAGTTGAATAACAAATTATGGGTCGGTACGCAATATGGTATCTACATTATCGATGAAGAAAAAGGAGAGGTTTTCAGAATATACAACGATCCTATGTGTAGTTATTCGCTTTCGGACAATCAGGTCGGGGAGATTTATCAGGATCGGGAAGGGGGAATCTGGGTAGGAACCAATGCCGGAGGTATTAATTATCTCTCCAGTTCTGTACTGAAATTCACCCGGTATATACCGTTGAGTCGTGAAGAAACGATCAGCAGTAAACGGATAAGAGAGATCATTGAAGATAATAACCAAAATATATGGATAAGTACCGAAGATGCGGGAGTGAATATTTTCTCGCCCGAAAAGCAGACATTTAAAAAGTTGGGAAGAGATATAGGTAGAGACTTGACTTCGGAACAGACGCTGAGTCTGCTCAACCTTAACGGAGATATCTGGGTGGGATTGTTTAAGAAAGGATTGGATATCGTTTCTGCCGGTAGCTATAACACCCGGCATTATTCCGGAAAACAGTTAGACTTGAATGAATTCAGTTTATATGCTTTGGGGGAAGATAAATTCGGCAACGTCTGGTTAGGGAATGCCTGGGGGATTTATAAGGGTAATAAGGAAACGATGGAATTTGTCAATATGCCCGAATTTGGTCTGTGCTATACATATGATATTATGGAGGATGCTAACGACAATATCTGGATAGCGACGATGGGAAACGGTGTGTTCAAGTATAATCAGAAAACTCAGCAGATAGAGCATTACACGAACCAGATCAATGATAAACATTCGATAAGTTCTAACTCCGTCAGCAGTATTACGGAAACGAGCAATGGCGATATCTGGTTTGCAACGGACCGGGGCGGTATCTGTAAATACGACAGTAAGGAGAATAATTTCCGTACCGTATCACTGGCAGAGGGGTTACCCGATGATACTGCATACAAGATTGTTGAGGATAAAAACGGCTATTTATGGTTTGGTACTAATAGCGGGCTGGTACAGTTTGATCCGCAGAATTTTACCATTGAGACCTATTCAACGGATAATGGTCTGCCCAGCAACCAGTTCAATTATAAATCTGCATTGGCAAGCAGTACGGGTGAATTGTTTTTTGGAACTTTGGAAGGGCTGATCTCTTTCTTTCCTGAGAGACTGGAGCAGAATAGCTTTATCCCTCCTGTGTATATTACTTATATAAAGCATAAAAACGATGAAGCATCCGGTGAATTATATGATAAGGGGACGAATAGCGGCTATCTGCAGGCTAAACAGATAACCCTACAACACGATCAGAATAGTATAGAACTGGGATTTGTTGCGTTAAGCTATGCCTGCCCGGCGGCCAATCAATATGCTTATAAGATGGAGAATCTTGATAAAGACTGGATCTTTACAAGAGATAATCAAAGTGTGACTTATGCCAATCTTGCTCCCGGAAAATACCGGTTTGTTGTGAAAGCAAGTAATAATGACAAAGTATGGAATCAGGAGGGGGCTTCTGTCGAGATTATCATCCTTCCTCCTTGGTGGAAGACCTGGACTGCCAACATTTGCTATGCGATCCTTCTGATTGTATGTGTTTGGTTAACAACCAGATATTACTTGTATGTGAGTAAGAAGAAGACATTGGAAAAGCAACGGATGTTTGAGAGTGAAAAGGAGAAAGAACTGTATAGCTCCAAAATCGATTTCTTTACTAACATAGCCCATGAGATACGAACGCCGCTGACGTTGATCAACGGTCCTCTCGAGTCTTTGGCCGAGATGGATATTAAAGATCATGAGATAAAGAAGAATGTCCAACTCATGCAGAGGAACATATCGGAACTGCTTACTTTGATTAATCAGATCCTGGATTTCAGAAAGGTGGATGCCAATAAGGTGACAATGAATTTTGTCGTTGGAAATATATCGGCTATTGTGGATGAGGTATATCAGGAGTTTCTTCCGATGGCATTGTCTATAAATAAGAAAATAGAACTTCATATGCCGGAGCTGCCTGTCCATGCATTGATCGACCGAGGATCTTTTATTAAAATTCTGAACAATCTGTTTTCAAATGCGATTCGTTACTCCGAACATACAATCGATGTGGAACTTGAAGAGGACGATATGCAATTCTATCTGATTATAAAGAACGACGGTGAGATAGTACCTCCCGAAATGGCCGATAAAATATTCGATCCTTTCTATCAATTGAAAAAGAATGCAAATATAAATGCAAGTTCCGGCATCGGACTGTCATTGGCACGGTCACTTGCCGAATTGCATCATGGTGTGTTGCTCTATAAAAGTAACGATGGGCTGAATATTTTTACATTAGCCATTCCAAAGGGCGATATATCCCGGCAAGAAACCAACATCGATATTTATAATGACGATTTTGTAGAGCAGCAATCGAAACAGGAAACGATTTTGGTGGTAGAAGATAATCTTGAACTGCTATCGTTTATGACCGAAAAGCTGAGTTTGAACTTCTCTGTGGAAAAAGCCACTAACGGTGCCGAAGCATTTGATATTATCCAAAGGGTGAATGTCGATATCGTCGTTACGGATATCATGATGCCTATCATGGACGGTTTTGAACTCTGTAGGAAAATAAAGACGGACATTGAGTATTGCCATATACCCGTAGTGTTGCTAACGGCTAAGAATGACTTGAACAGTAAGATCAGAGGACTTGAAACCGGGGCTGATGCGTATATCGAGAAACCTTTCTCGTTTAAGTATCTGACGACACAACTGAATTCGCTTCTTGAAAACAGAAAGAGGGAGAAAGAAGCGTTTATCAAGAAACCTTATGTCACTTCGCAGTCGATAGGACTGTGCAAAGCGGATGAAGAGCTGATAAATAAAATTATAGGTATCATTGAAGAGAATATCACCGATTCTAATTTCGGTGTGGAACGCTTGTCGGAGATTATCAACATGAGTCGGTCGAGCCTGCATCGTAAGATTAAGGCACTCTCCGGAACATCGCCTACGGACTTTATCCGTTTGATACGATTGAAAAAGGCTTCCGAGCTGATAGCCGAAGGGCATTATCGCACAGGAGAGGTGTGCTATATCGTCGGAATAAACTCTCCCTCTTATTTTATCAAATTGTTTCAAAAACAGTTTGGTATGACACCGAAGGAATTTGAGAAACAACAAAGGATGACAAACACAAATGATTATAATATAAATTTGACAAAATGAAAACATTTAATTTTTTACTGTTGAGCATAGTTGCAATCGGACTTTATTCATGTGGCCCAAAAATGATTTATCCCGGTGAGGTCTGGACGGATACGGAACAGAACATGATTAATGCGCATGGAGGAGGAGTTCTGTATCATAACGGGACGTATTATTGGTATGGCGAATATAAAAATGATTCTACCTATCATGCACCCGGTGTAGAATGGGATTGTTACCGGACAGAGGCCGGCGGGGTAGCCTGCTATTCATCCAAAGACCTGCATTCCTGGAAGTTCGAGGGGGTAGCGTTAAAGCCGGATATGGCCAATCCGGAATCGGATATTCATCCTTCTATGGTGATAGAACGACCTAAAGTGATTTATAATGAGAAGACTGGTAAGTTTGTGATGTGGATGCACATTGATAGTTATAATTATTCGAAAGCAGCTACCGGTGTTGCCGTATCGGATAGTCCGACCGGTGGTTTCAAGTATTTACACTCTCTTCGTCCGTATGGAGAAGAAAGCCGGGATATGACACTGTTCAAAGACGGGGACGGGAAGGCTTATCATGTTTACTCTACCAAAGGTAATTCTACTTTATATATTCATTTACTTTCGGATGATTATCTGGAACATACTGAAACTTATAAGGCGGTTTTCCCCGGAAAGTTCAGAGAAGCACCGGCTGTCTTTAAAAGGCAGGATAAATATTATATGATCACGTCTGGATGTAGCGGCTGGGATCCTAATGAAGCGGAATATGCCATAGCAGATTCTATGTTGGGAGAGTGGACGGCAATGGGGAACCCTTGTGTGGGTGAGAATGCCGACAGGACGTTTGGCGGACAAAGTACGCATGTCATAACAGTAGATCCCGAAAATGATAAATACATTGCCATGTTCGACAAATGGAATAAACTGGATTTAATCAATTCCAGATATATTTGGTTACCTGTTCAATTTCATTCGGCAGACAGTATTACGATAGAATGGAAAGACGAATGGTCTTTAAACGACTTGTAATAGAAACCTTTGAAAAATCTATAATAGACAGATGTAAAACCTTCTCTTAAATATTATATTATGAAGAAACTATTTTTTATTGCATGCAGCAGTTTTTGCTTTAGTTTGTTGCTGCACGCACAGGTTCCGGGAGATATTGAGAACATCAGGTTTGAATATATGGATAAACCGGTACAGTCGAGTACGGGAGGTGACCCGATTAATTTTATTCATGCCACCTATGTGAATGCAGCTTGGGGGGACTACAACAATAACGGGACACTCGACTTGTTTTATAGTGATAAGAATAATCACGGTAGTGCTACGAAAATTCAGAGCAACTTTTACCAGAACAACGGGGATGGTACTTTCCGTAAATTAACCTCCCCATTTGCAGGAGTTGCTTTTTCATGCCCGGTTTGGTTTGATATGAATAACGACGGTCTTTTGGATCTTTTTCTTCCGGGACTGGGCGATTGGTATTATCAGTGGAATGATCTGGATACACGCCTATCCAATATCCAGGCACGTTTGTATATTAATCAGGGAGTACAGGATAATGGTACTTGCAAGTTTAAGGAAATGCCGGTGGCGGAATCTGGTTTGATGCCGGTGTTTAATGGAAAGACCGGAGGAAAAGGACACAATTGGGCGGTTGCGGGTGATTATGATAACGATGGCTATACAGACTTGCTTGTAACGGGCTTTGATGAACATACGAGGGTGAACCGGGAAGATTATGAAGATGCGGTCAGAGCGGTATATCTGTTTAAGAATATAAAAGGAGAGTATTTCGAATTGCAGAAAACTCCTTTGGAGGGAACAAAGCCTTTCCATGGTTTGACCGATGGCAGTGTCTGCTTTGTCGATTTGGATAATGACGGCTGGCTGGATATCGTATCTACCGGATATGGTTATTCAAGAGAGTCGGAAGTACACGTTTACTGGAATCAGCAGAACGGTACATTCAAGGAATCGGATTTTAAGTTTGACACTACTTGTAATTCTTCATGTGATGTATATGATCTGAATAACGATGGTCTGGCAGATATCATTATGACGGGAGTCTATTTCAATAATAATCAAAAGCAATTCTATATCTATAAAAACAAGGGAGAGCGTAATTTTGAGAAAATAGAAAATGAAAATCTGTTGCCGATAGATGGCGGACAGCTCTCTTTTGGCGATGTGAATCATGACGGACTGCCCGATATGCTGGTGGGTGGTCATAATAATACGCATCAGCACAGCACGTGGCTATATGTCAATAAAGGTGATTTTGATTTTGAGCCGATTGCATGGTACAATCAGGACGATTACGGATGGGCATTCCCCAGAGTCACTCATGGCAATGAACATCTGATCGACATTGATAATGACGGACTGTTGGATGCATGGATTTCCGGATGGTCCAATGGAGCCTGTTCTTCCGGTTGTGATACACAACTTTGGAAAAATACTTCTGTTGCCGGCAAGAACGAAGCGCCGGGGATGCCGCAAAATTTACGGGCAAAGTTGATCGAAGGTTCCGATATTCTTTCTTTGGCATGGGAAGAGGCTGCCGATGATGTTACTCCTCAGAAAGCTTTACGGTATAATATTTATTTGAAGAAGAAGGAAGGTGATAAATGCTGCATGACCGTACCGGCGGATATTACTTCCGGCTTTATTAAAGTCGGTTCTGTTTCCGGTTATCTCACTCAATGTTCTTATAAGATTAAAGTAGAATCGGACGGTGAATATGAATGGGGAGTACAAGCCATTGACAATGGAGGAAGAGGTGGCCTTTTTGCAAAAGCGACTGTGAAGGTGGATGGAACCACCGGTATTACTACCCTCAAAGAAGAGGATGCTATTTTAATTTCTTCCAATGGGCAGTCTCTGAATTATTCGATCTCTGGCATGGGGAAGATGACTGTATTCGGCATTGATGGCAGCGTGACGTATCAAAGTCGGATTCACGGGACCGGTACTGTCAATCTGATGGGAAAAGGCACTTATATTGTCAGGATCGAGACCGATTCTGCTGTGAAAAGACAGAAAGTAGTAATGATGTAATAAAAAGAATTTTTACTGTATGATATTGAGAAAATATTTATGTTTTGCTTGTGCTGTTTTGTTTATTCAGAGCGGATATGCTAAAGAGCAGAAGCCTATAAATTTGGGAGAAACACCCTGGAGGTTTTCCAAAGTCGTTCGACAGGAGATGGATTTGGCAAAGGATGCCCGTATTCTCTGTGGTACGCAGGCAGTACCTGTGATCAATGATGGTGATATGAATACGGAATGGGTAGCAAATGATGCACCGGAACCAAGTCTGCTCATCGATCTGCATGAGAATAAACAGGCGGGAAAAGTCAAATTGTCTTTCAAGGGGAACCGGGTATATTTTGCTACTGTAAAAGTGGAAGTAAGCCTTGATAATAAACAATGGAATTCGTTGACAGACGGCGCAGACAGGCAGCAATGCGAATTGTATAAAGAAGGCGATATCTCGAGTGTCAATAATACGGTAGGGTACGTTGCAACCGTTACGAGCACTTCACTTTCTGTACCGATTCCGGTGACTTACCGTTATATAAAGCTTTCCGGTTTGAAATGCTTCTCTGAAAAAAAAGAAGAATTACCGGTGCGTGTCAGTGAACTGGCCATTCATCCGGTTGAAAATGATCATCCGGATCAGGAAATGGCAGGAGCAGATTTTGATGATACACGGTGGGAAGAGGTCGGCATCCCACATTGCTACAACGAACATGATACTTATCTGAATGCAAGTACGGGAGAACGTTGCTGGCGGGGAGAAGGCTGGTACAGAAAGAAACTCTTTTTCGATGGGAAGGATCGGGAGAAGGAGATTTTTTTGGAATTCCAGGGAGTGAATCTGGCAGCTATTGTCTTTGTGAACGGACGGGCTATTCCCGGGAATACACGGGTTAAACAACCGGGAGTGGTGACTCATGTAGGCAGCTCTCTTCCTTTTGTGGTGAATATCAGCAAATATATAAAATGGGGTGAAGAGAATCAGATTGCGATTAAAGTCTCGAATGCGAAAAATACGTTCTTTGCCTGGCCGGGATTTGGTGAGAATGAAGGATTCGGACAGGCAATGGGAGGTATTGTGAGTCCTGTCTATATGCATAAGAAAGATAAAGTGCATATCCCATTCAACAGTTACTCTCCTTTAAACAAATGGGGCACTTATTTCGGAACGGTATCTGCTACGCCGCAGGAGGCCGTCGTAAGGTTTCAAACGAATGTTGAGAACTCTTCGGAGCATACACAGGCAGTCGAACTGCGTACTTATTTGCAAGATGAACGGGGACGTACGGTGTTATCATTTACCGAACAGCGAAATGTGGCACCCGGCGCTACTCATCTGTTTGATCGGACGGAAACTATTCAAAATCCGAACTTATGGTATCCTATCGGCTGTTCGGGTACTCCATATTTGTACACCGTGCAGAATAAAGTGTATGTAGACGGTAAACAGGTGGATAGTAAAAGTGAGAAATTCGGTATACGTGAAATTACCTGGGATGAAAATCATTGCTATGTCAACGGTGAGAAATGTATTTTGCGGGGATTTGGCAACAGAAACATTTATCCGGGTTTGGGAGCCGCCGTTCCGGCAGCTTTGCGTTGGCAGGACATCGCTTATATTGCCGAGTGTGGAGGAAATGCGTTCCGCGTAGGGCATCAACCTCCGTTTGCCGAAGCTTTTCAGGCTTGTGATGTGTATGGCATTCTGCTGATTGTAAACAGTGGAGACAATGAATGGGCCTTGAAAAACGAACCGGCCAAGACTTACAAACGGGAGTACGACCGTGATGCGATTATTGCATTCCGCAATCATCCTTCGGTGGTTATTTGGGAATCGAACAATGGGCTGGCCTATGAAGGTGATAAATATTTGCCTTCTTATACGCTTGAGGAGGTAAAGAAATGGGATTATATACAACCGCGTCTGGTATTAAATCGCGATGGTTATCCTCCGGAATGGGATGAGAAGGAGCCGATTGTGATAGGCTATACCAATCGTTATGAGAAAGTACAGGGACATCCTTCTCTGAATACGGAAGTTTATGGTACCAATTGGAACGGCCAGCCCAGCTGGTGTATTGCCCGCTTCGATTACGATAATGAAAAGCAGTTCTCTCAGGCTTATGTACAGGATTATCTTCATGATCTCGACAGGCAGGCATGTGGTTGGATCGATTGGATGTTGGCAGAGACGTATGGCGAGGGGTATACGATTTATCTGAATGGGATGAGGAATCAGAAGAGTCTGGGTTCCTGTGCGATGGACGCCAATCGCTTTCCAAAGTTGAAGTATCGGATTTATCAGAAAGCGCTTTGGGTACCGTTTTCTAAACGACCGGGAGTTGCTCTTCAAAGCCATTGGAACTATTCGGGTATTCAGGATGTGGATGCTTGGAGTAATTGTCCTTATGTAGAACTGTTTATCAATAAGGAATCCTATGGGATCGTTGAGCCGGATCAGGCAACCCGTCGTTGTACCTGGAAAGAGATTTATTGGGAACCGGGTATTGTTGAGGCGGTCGGGCTGGATTATGATAAGCGTCCTGTCTGCTCCGAAAAGATAGAGTCGTCCGATGAACCTTATGCAATACAGGTCACTATCGAGAAGCAGACTGCCAAACCCGACGGTGAAGAGTTTGTATTACGTGCCAATGCTTCCGATGCCTTTATTGTGACGGCTAAGATTGTGGATAAAGCCGGTCGCTGGTGTCCCAGGGCCGATCATCTTTTGAAGTTTGAAGTAGAGGGGGAAGGAGTCTATAAGGGGTCTTATAACTTCTATGTGACTGAGGGTAAGGATTTAGCTTATCATGCTCCCGGAGATCATGAATTGCAAGCAGAGGGCGGTTTGATGAGAGTGGCCGTACGAACGACCTTTAATCCGGGAAAAATAAAAGTAAAAGTGAGTGCAGACGGATTGGTTTCGGGAGAAGGTTCTGTGAAATCCAAGAAGGTTAGATTGTGATTTAAAATCCATGTAATTTTGCACAGGTACCGATAAAGTATCGGCTTAGTATATGGAGATTGTAAAGAATGTACGCTTCTTAACAAAGAAAGGAGACAGATATGATTATTAGGGAGATGATTCTGTTTTCGCTACTTTGTTTGGGAGCGTTATTCTTTAATAGCTCTGAATTTGTTGACACAGGAATAGTGCCTAAATGGTATATGACTATTGCTATGGGAATTGTATTAGTTGTCTATTATTCAATTCTCTCACAGCGAAAAAGATCTTTTTCTTTTGAAATGCATGGGATCATATATGCTATTATTATTTCATGTGCTTTGCAGGCATTATATGGCATCCTACAATATTGGGGAGTGTTACAATGTACTTCATCTTTTAGGATAACCGGTAGCTTTGATAATCCGGCAGGGTTTGCCTCTTCTTTATGTGCCGGTATACCTTTTTTGTGGTTTGTATGGAATGAGTTAAAAGGATGGAAGAAGTTGCTGTGTGCAATGACTATCCTATTACTTGTATGTGGTGTCTTTTTGTCAGGCTCACGGGCAGGAGTAATGAGTATATTTATGTTGGTTGCTATTTGGGGGTATCAGTCTGTTTCCTGGAATAAACTACAGAAAATCGTATTGGTAATAGGTGCTTTAGTAGTGCTGATTGTTTTTCTTTATTTTCTGAAAAGAAACTCGGCCGATGGCCGATTATTGATTTGGATTTGTTGCTTAAATATGATAGCAATCAAACCTTGGTTCGGATTTGGCTCCGGAGGATTTGAAGCACATTATATGGATTATCAGGCTCAATTTTTTCATCGGAATCCAGATAGCGGATACGCTATTCTTGCTGATACGGTTCAGCAGCCATTTAATGAATTTCTTCGCATAGCCGTAGATTATGGTTTAGGTGGGCTGTTGGGATTATTGGGAATGATTGTATTTTTGATACTTTGCTATCAAAAATGTAACAGTCGCTATAAGGGCTTAGCTGCATTAAGTCTTTGTTCAATAACTGTTTTCTCTTTATTTTCTTACCCATTTCTATATCCATTTACTTGGGCTGTTGTTTTATTGGATTTGGTTATATTGGCTGGGAATACGTGGCATATTCATTGGAAGATATTTTCTGTTGTTGGAAAGTGGTTGGTGATATTATGTGTTATGGGGAGTTTGTGCATAACGAACACGATGATTATTCGGGTAAAGGCAGAGATGAAATGGAAACATGCATTGTCCCTGTCTTCGTGTGGGCTTTTCGAAAAGGCACAACCTTTGTATGATGCGGCAGAGCGTGTGCTGGGGAATGATCGCTATTTTTTATACAATTATGCAGCTGAGCTTAATGTAGCCCGGTTTTACAAGGAAAGTCTTGATATTGCGATGAAATGTCGTCATTTATGGAGTGATTATGATTTGGAAATGTTGATTGCGCAGAATTGTTGGGAAATAAATCGAATGGTAGAAGCGGAGGAACATTTTAGATTGGCTTCTGATATGTGTCCTAATCGATTTATGCCATTGTATCGATTGGTTTGGTTGTTGGATAGACAAGGACGGCAAACAGAAGCAAGAGAACTTGCTACGATTATTATTTCTAAACCAGTGAAAATACCATCAGTTATTATTGAGCGAATAAAGAGTGAAATGGAAAATTACTTAACCTTAAAAATATAATGCTATGTCTAATACTTTATATATTCACATTGGATATTGGATAGTAATATTACTTATCTTGTTTGTTGGTTATCTTATTTATCCTAAAAAACAAAAGAAAAGTAGCAAAAGGGCTGGAAAGAATTTTTGTATAGGACAGGGTTGTCCACAAAAAGTAAATACGATCTCAACTTCTCTTGAGAAGAAGCAAGTATTACTCAATATGCCTTCAGATGATAAAGATTGGCACTGTTTGGAGGCATATTTTGATAATGCATACGATGGCTTTATTCAGAAGTTACGTAATAATTATCCGTTGTCTAATGAAGATATTCATTTAATAATACTGATTTGTTTAGAAGTGAGTAATAAACAGATTGCATCCTATTATCATATCCAACTGGCCTCTTTGGCTACTCATCGTTATCGTATTGCCAAGAAAATGGGATTGAAGGAAGCGAAGTCTATTAATGAGGCTATAACGGGAATGCTTAGAAATGAAAAATACTGAATACTTGTCTAAGATTTCATAGACAAATGCTTGTCTATGGTGTTTGTCTATAATTGTTTGTTGTGAATTATTGGTAGTTCCTCTATGTTTGTAACTAAAAAAGTATGCAACTTATATTGTGTACACTTAATGATGAAATATAAAATTGTTTTGGGTAGGAGGATAAAGACCAATGTTACTTGATTTGTTTTTGTGAAAAAATATAGGAATATACCAAATTTGAAATGTTTGGCTGGTTAGGATTATTTATATAATTA
>ULPX01066460.1_pt1 | contig 20628 bp, 14 predicted proteins | sample 1953911 | NCBI WGS metagenome assembly ULPX01 (sample SAMEA4835640, study PRJEB28245) | human gut metagenome | biome: gut microbiome; material: fecal sample | place: Denmark | collected 2008 | reverse complement strand
TATCCACAGCAATTTTTCTTTGGATGTTTTTTAGTGACTTTGCACTCTTGTTGCTTCTTATCGAGCTGACGCTTTAATTCACAGCCACTTGCGCAACTTGCACAAGGATTTTCATTATTTTTCGTACTGCGAAAAAAATTATAAATCCCATATACCATACGAGCCACGCATAACACTATTAGTAAAGCAACGACCCATTCCTGCCAATCCCAGGTCATAAAAACAATCCTCCTATCTGATAAACAGCAAAAGTCAATACCCATGCCAATACAGTGGTATACCCCGCCGTGAAAAATGCCCATTTCCAACTTCCCGACTCCTGTTTTATAGCTGCAAATGTAGCAATACATGGAAAATATATCAACACAAACAACATATAACAGAAAGCGACAAACGGAGTTATCGGAATCCGCTCTCCTAAAGTGGTATCATCCACATTAGCATCATTTGTATAAAGCACACCGAGCGTACTAACCACCAATTCTTTCGCACCAACTCCGGAAATCAGACCAATGCCCAACTTCCAATCAAATCCCATAGGTTCGATTATCGGCTCGATTGCTTTTCCGATCTGCCCTATATAAGAGCTCTCTTGCTGTTCGGCAACCGTCTCATAAGCATCATGATTGGGATAATACCCCAAGAACCAGATAATGACAGATGCAATCATTATAATTCCTCCCATCTTACGAAGATACTGTTCACCTTTATCCCACGTATGACGGAAAATAGCTTTCATTGTAGGCATACGATAAGGCGGCAGTTCCATCACAAACGGAGTATCATCACCCTTAACCAAAAACTTGCTGAACAAACGAGCCAACAGCACTGCCAGCAAAATACCGATACAGTAAATAGAAAACAATACCAATCCTGCATTGTTCGGGAAGAAAGCGCCTACCAACAACAAATAAATCGGAAGACGGGCGCTACAGGACATCAACGGATTGACAAGCATCGTTACAAGACGGCTTTTCCTGTTTTCTATGGTACGGGAAGCCATGATAGCGGGAACATTACATCCGAATCCCATAATAAGAGGAATAAACGATTTGCCGTGAAGTCCCATCTTATGCATTATTTTATCCATGATAAAAGCTGCACGAGCCATATATCCGGAATCTTCCATAAGGGAAATAAAGAAATAAAGGATCAAGATGTTAGGCAAAAAGACGATCACCCCGCCTACTCCACCAATAATGCCATCTATCAACATATCTTTCAACGGCCCCTCGCCCATATGATTATTGATCAGACTCCCTAACGCCTCTACCAACCATTCAATTCCCATCATCGGATACTCCCCAAGCACAAAAGTACCTTCAAACATGATATACATGAAAAGGAAAAAGATGGGATATCCCCACACACGATGTGTCACGATGGCATCAAGGACCTTCGTCATCTGCGCCTTCTCCTGATGATTGTCAATAAATGTCTCTTTTAATGCACCACTAATAAAACCATATTTTGCATCGGTAATAGCAGATTCGCTATCTTCATTCAATGCAACCATGATACGTTTCGCTGCCTTATCGCGTATCCGGATAATTTCTTCCGAATTGGGCAACGTACGAATAATACGTTCAACATCAGGATCGTTTTCTAAAAGTTTTATCGCAAGAAAACGAGTGGAATATTTAGAGCGGATGGCTTCATTTTTCGAGATTTCTTCTTTTACCGCATCAATGGCTTTCTCCAAATCAGGGCCATGGTTGATGTGAATATGACGGAACACGCGTTCCCCCGATTTATGAGGATGAACATAATCTTCCAAATGTTCTTCGTGATGAGTTTCGTCTACGTGGGTACGATGCCAGTCTTGCAGTTCTTTTGCAACTTCCGGATTTATATTTCCATTTTTATCAAAGAAATCACCCCCTTCATAAAGATTGATGATAACATGGAACAGATGGTCGATACCTAAATTCTTTTTACAAACAGTAGGAACCATAGGCACGCCGAAAAGTCTGCTCAGCAATCGATAATCGAGAGTATTGCCACTGGACTCAAGTTCGTCATACATATTAAGGGCAATAACCATGCGGACGTTCATATCGATAAGCTGAGTCGTAAGATAGAGATTACGCTCCAGATTGGAAGAATCCACAACGTTAATGATCACATCCGGAGTTTCATCAATGATATGCCGGCGCACATAAATTTCTTCGGGTGTATAGGCCGAAAGAGAGTAAGTACCGGGGAGATCGACTATCTTAAAATGATAACCTTCAAAGTCAAAATACCCTTCTTTAGCATCGACAGTCACTCCGCTATAATTACCCACATGCTCGTGAGCACCGGATGCGAGATTAAACAAAGAAGTCTTTCCACAATTCGGATTACCAACCAAAGCTACATTAATAGTTCTTCTCTTCCCAAGTGCCAACCGCTTCAACTCTTCCTCACCCGGATAAACATTTTCGCTTATGCCTTGATGATAGTCCTGATGCTGATGCACCTGTTCTGCCGCTTCTTGTTCACTGATGATTTCTATCATGTCGGCCTCCTGCCGGCGAAGCGAAATCTCATAACCTAATACTTTGTATTTAATGGGGTCTTTAAGGGGGGCGTTGAGTAATACTTCTACGGTCTTACCTTTGATAAAACCCATCTCGACAATACGCTTACGGAAGCCTCCGTGGCCGAGTACCTTAACAATAACACCCTTCTCTCCTGTTCTTAATTCGGACAAACGCATACTTTGTTCTATTAATTTTCTGCAAAGATAACGGATAAGTTTCTACGATACAAATTATTTAGAATGTTTTTAAATAGAGATGCTTTTCACACGAAACGGCACGCCAAATGTTACAACAATCAGACCGGTTTAATTTTATTATTCGAATCATTTTATAAATTATTTATAATATGTTTATCTTTGCAACATGATACGTAAAAAGGTTGCACAATATATTGATAACGAGCATTTATTTTCTTCAAATGCCCACATTATCGTAGCATTGAGCGGTGGTGCCGATTCGGTGGCATTGTTACACATTCTTCATACATTGGGATATAATTGCGAAGCCGCACACTGCAACTTCCATCTACGGAAGGAAGAATCAGACAGGGATGAACGGTTCGTTCGGGATTTATGTGCGACAATGAAAATACCCTTGCATATTGTGCATTTCGAGACAGAACAATATGCAACCGAGAATAAAATATCGATTGAAATGGCAGCGCGTGAATTGCGCTATCGCTGGTTTGCAGAGATAAAAAAACAGACAAATGCCGATGTCATCGCCGTGGCTCACCATCAAGATGACAGCGTAGAGACGGTATTGCTTAATCTTATACGTGGGACAGGAATAAACGGATTATTGGGAATACGGCCTAAAAACGGAGATATCGTGCGGCCGCTTTTATGTATCGACCGAAAAGAAATTATTGATTACCTGCAAAGCACCGGTCAGCAATACGTGACGGACAGTACAAATCTGCAAGACGAATACACCCGCAACAAAATACGTCTGAACCTGTTGCCACTTATGCAGGAAATTAATCCGGCAGCAAAAGAACATATTATCGATACCAGTAATTATCTGAACGATGTAGTGCGTATATATAATAAAGGTATAGATGAAGGGAAACAACGGATAATGGAAAAAGGCAATATCCGTATCACTGCATTGCTAAACGAACCCGCCCCGGAAACACTGCTATTCGAAATACTCTATCCGTTGGGATTCAACCCGGCACAAACTAAAAACATTCTGACTGCATTAAATAAACAAGCAGGCAAACAATTTATAAGCAAAGAAGGTTGGAGAATAACGAAAGACAGAGAATATCTGCTGATAGACAAAAAGGAAGAAAAAGAATACCCTCCTTTCAAACTAATCAGAGAAGAAAGAGAATACACAAGGGATTTTATTATTTCCCGCGACAAACACGTTGCCTACTTTGATGCTGACAAATTAGTCGAAAAACTCAGCTTAAGAAAATGGCAGACGGGAGATACCTTTATCCCTTTTGGAATGAAAGGAAAGAAAAAAGTAAGCGACTACCTGACAGACAGAAAATTCTCCGTCATCCGGAAAGAACAACAATGGATTCTATGCTGCGGGGACAAAATAGCTTGGGTAATAGGAGAACGGACCGACAATCGTTTTCGAATAGACGGGAACACAAAAAGAGTAATCATCCTAAAGATTAACGAGGAATAATGTGCCAATTCCTCTTCCGCTTGCTTTCCGTTATTCGGTTTCAGCGTGCGAAAGAGGATTTTTATTGATAGACTATAAGATTGTTTTCGGATCTTTCTGCCGGGTAAAACACTGCGAAAGCAACACAGCAAACGGAGTATCATACACTCTCGCCTGTTGCGTACATGATTTAACACAAGCACAACACTTAATACACTTTTCTGCATCCGTTTGTGTTTCATTACCTTTCAATATGGCGCCTGTCGGACAATGACGTACACATGCACCACAATGCGTACAAAGACTTTCGTCTTCCAACCACGGTGTACGCGGCAAAGGCACACCGCTCTTACGTAGTTTTATCACCTTACGCAAAAAGCGAAATAACGGAAAAAAAGGTTGTCGCGGCCGGGGAATAGCCCGGACATCAATCGGATAAAGAGTTTCCAGGCTGGAAGCTGCTTCTACTTTGGCTTTCAATTTCTTGCCGAATTCCACTGCTAATTCCAAATCATTAGAGTCAGGACGCCCTGCCGCAATCGGATATTTCGCACTGCTATAAGAGTGTTCACCTATAAAAGTCGCCCCGGCAATTACCTTAAATCCATTCAGTAAAACAAAGGCATCCAGTTCCGTCAAAGCTTTCTCATAAGCACGATTACCATAAACCACCACCAATGCTATCGGAGTATCGTTACCCCGGATACTTTCCAGACGCTCCATTGCCAACGGAGCTACATGTCCGCCATATACAGGAACTACCACAACAGCCAATGCAGAAGTCGGAAGCTCCATTTCTTCAACCGGTTTTAAGGTTAAATCGGTCGTTGAAAAATTAGTTATTCCTATTCCGTGAACAATTGCTTCACCTACTTGTTTAGATGTGTGGGTAGGCGAAAAATAAATAAGATGAGCTTCAGTAACTATCATAATGTTCAATTTTAAGTAACAAAGATACACTTTTAAATGAAAAAAATGATGATTTATTTATGAAACCAGAATTATTTATTATCTTTGCGCCGTTGAAACACTCTGCTATTTCTCACCAGAGGGAAACAACCAGATATCCAATTCAACAGAAATATCCCAGATTCATAATTTAAAGCATATGTTCACATGACTAGTGACAAGTGAAGTCCTGTTGTGTTGTTCATATTTCAGCTGAACAGAAAAATATTAATAACTTACTATACTGTATGTATAACATTATCCAATTGAACGACAAAGATTTGTCGGAACTACAAACTATTGCCCACGAACTGGGTATAAAAAAGACAGACTCACTAAAAAAAGAAGAACTTGTTTACAAAATCCTTGATGAACAAGCTATCGCCGGCGCTACTAAGAAAGTTGCGGCAGATAAATTGAAAGAGGAAAGAAACGAAGACAAGAAAAAACGGTCACGCGTAGCAGTGAAGAAAGAAAACAAAGTATTTTCTGCTACCAAAAACGGTGAGATAACCAAGGCAGAAACAACTGCACCGGCTCCGGCAACTAAAGCACAAGCACAAGAAGCCGCTCCTGTAAAACAAGAAACCGCTACTCCCGCAGCAGAGACTCCTGCAGCCGCTCCGAAAAAGAAAGTAGGACGTCCACGCAAAAATCCGGTAGTAAACAAACCGGTAGAAGAACAGCCTGCCGCTAAAGAAGAAAAAGAAGTGGTGGTAACGGAAACCAAGAAAGCGGAAGAAGAAAAGAAAACGGAAGCGAAACCGGCTTCCAAACCAATCTCTAAGCCTGCTTCTAAACCGATTTCCAAACCGATTATCAAGCCCAAAGCTCCGGCCGTTGTTGATGAAGAAAGTAAAATCCTGTCGGAAAGCTCTGATGACGACTTCATTCCTATAGAAGATCTTCCATCTGAAAAAGTAGAATTACCAACTGAATTATTCGGTAAATTCGAATCGACCAAGGCTGAAACAATCACCCTTCCTGCCCCTGAACAAGCGCAAAACCAACCGCGCCCCCGTGTTATACGTCCACGTGACAATAATAATAACAGCAATAATAACGCTAACAATAATAATAACGCTCCAAGAAATAACAACAATCCCCGTCTGCCTATGCAAAGACCTGCGCAACAACAAAATGCAGGTGAAAATGTACCGGCACCGGAACGTAAAGTCATAGAGCGTGAAAAGCCTTATGAATTCGATGACATCCTGACCGGTACAGGCGTATTGGAAATCATGCAGGATGGTTATGGATTCCTACGTTCTTCGGACTATAATTACCTTTCATCTCCGGATGATATTTATGTATCCCAATCACAAATCAAGCTATTTGGTCTGAAAACAGGAGATGTAGTAGAAGGTGTAATTCGTCCGCCCAAAGAAGGCGAAAAATATTTTCCATTAGTAAAGGTATCGAAAATAGACGGACGTGATGCAGCATTTGTACGCGACCGCGTTCCTTTCGATCACCTGACTCCCCTTTTCCCGGACGAAAAGTTCAGACTTTGCAAAGGGGGATATTCCGATTCTATGTCTGCACGTGTAGTAGACCTGTTTTCTCCGATCGGTAAAGGCCAACGTGCACTGATCGTAGCACAGCCTAAAACAGGTAAGACATTACTTATGAAGGATATTGCCAACGCAATCGCCGCCAACCATCCGGAAGTATACATGATAATGTTGCTTATCGATGAGCGCCCGGAAGAAGTAACGGACATGGCACGTAGCGTAAACGCAGAAGTTATTGCATCGACTTTCGACGAACCTGCAGAGCGCCACGTAAAAATTGCAGGCATCGTACTTGAAAAAGCCAAAAGACTGGTAGAGTGCGGACACGATGTTGTCATCTTCTTAGACTCCATCACTCGCCTTGCACGCGCTTACAATACTGTTTCACCGGCATCCGGAAAAGTACTTTCGGGTGGTGTGGATGCCAATGCACTGCATAAACCCAAACGTTTCTTCGGTGCGGCCCGTAATATCGAAAACGGAGGTTCGCTGACCATTATCGCAACCGCATTGATCGATACCGGTTCGAAAATGGATGAGGTTATCTTTGAAGAATTTAAAGGTACCGGTAATATGGAGCTTCAACTCGACCGTAACTTATCTAACAAACGTATTTTCCCGGCTGTCAATATTGTGGCTTCAAGTACACGTCGTGATGACTTGCTGCTTGATAAGACTACACTCGACCGTATGTGGATATTACGCAAGTATCTGGCGGACATGAATCCGATAGAAGCAATGGATTTCGTAAAAGACCGTCTTGAAAAGACTAAAGACAATGACGAATTCCTGATGAGCATGAATAGTTAAAAAATGATTATCATAACTTCAGAGCAGACACGGATAAACACTGGAGAAGACATGCTCCCGGATATCCCAATCACAAAGACACCGGAGTACGGAATACCGTCAATAGAAAATAAATAAATAAAAAGAGCGGAGATTTATAAAATCTTCGCTCTTTTTATTTATTTTTGCAGCAATACATCACAAACAGTATACCAGGTAGTGAGAAGTCATATCTATTACTATATATTAGGAATGCTGGCCGGACTTCTATGTTCCCTGCCGGCATATCCTGTTGATAACACTTCCAAACACCTGGAAAAGTTACAGATTCTTATCGATCATAACCTGCCTTATGATAGGGAAATGTCTTCCGACAGTATTATTTTATTGGAAAAAGAACTCGAACCGAAATTGGAAGCCGACAAACGATATGATCTTCTTTTTTATCTGAAGCAACTGGTAGCAAGGGCATATGCGAATCGTGGCGATATTACCGTAGCTGTAGATAAAGCCCACATCATGTATCAAAAGGCCAAAGAGATGGAATATGACAAAGGGATAGCTCTTTCACTCCGCGCCATAGGCGATGTTTACCTGGCATCCAACATACAGCAACAAGCCATCGACTCATACGAAGAAGCCATACGGATATTGGATAAATCAGATGATGAGGATTTGATAAAAATACATATCCTGCCTAATCTTATCTTAAGTCTGCTTAAAATAGAAAAAATCGACGAAGCCCATGCATATCTAAAGCAACTCGAAAGCCTGTTCGACAAGTTTCCAACATCATCCAATCTGTTTTATACCTCCATATGCCGTGCATATTATCTGATAATGACCCATCAGCCCGACAAAGCCCAAGCATACCTCACCGAAGCAACACGTGCAAATGCAGAAAACAATTTCTTTCATATGAACTTTATGCTGGATTACATGCATGCCAGCTATTACGAACTGACAGAACAATATGACCGGGCATTGGAGCAATACGGTAAAATCATCAGCGAACTCCGTCCGTCTTATGCCCCGTATCAACACGTACAACTGAATATCCAATGCGCACGGCTTCTGGCGAAACAAGGGCAAACCGACAAAGCTTGTTTTATCTATCAGAGGACAAGTGCATTACAAGACTCATTGGACAACCTCAGCTATGTCCGCCAAATTAATGAATTACGTACCATTTACCAAATAGACCAACTGGAAATTAAAAACCAGCAAGAACGTAACAGAACAATCTTATGGGGAATTCTTGCAGTACTCTCCATGTTAGGCCTCATCCTCCTCCTCATTTTCCTTATTAAAAAAGGGAACAAACGACTATTCCTGTCAAAAGAGAAATTGGAAAAAGCCCAGCAATATGCAGAGAACTCAACAAGAACCAAAAGTCTCTTTCTATCGAACATGAGCCATGAAATACGCACTCCCCTGAACGCTCTTTCGGGTTTCTCCGCCATTCTCACGGATGACTCCATCGACAATGACACACGCCAGCAATGCAACGAGATTATACAACAAAACTCAGAACTTCTCCTTAAACTTATCAATGACGTTATCGACCTTTCAAGTGTAGATGTAGGAAAACTGACATTCAATTTGAAAGAAAGCGATGCAGTGGTCATCTGCCGTAACGTGGTAGAAACTGTAGAGAAAGTGAAACAGACACAAGCCGAAGTACGTTTTGTTACCACATTAGAGTCACTTCCTCTTGTAACAGACGACTCCCGTTTGCAGCAACTGCTCATCAATTTACTTATCAACGCCACCAAATTCACGACAGAGGGTGTTATCACTCTCGAGGTCGAGAAAGAATCGGATACGGTCGCGCTCTTTTCCGTCACCGACACCGGCTGCGGTATCCCGTTGGAAAAACAAAAGCAGATATTCAACCGCTTTGAAAAATTAAATGAAGGTGCACAGGGCACAGGATTGGGACTTTCCATCTGCCAACTTATCATCGAACAAGTCGGTGGCCGGATATGGATAGATCATGAATATACCGAGGGGGCCCGTTTTATGTTCACCCACCCCATAATCCCGGTAGTCAACAGAAAGGAGAATACCCAATGAAACAATTGATATTTACCCTTATTCTGAGTTGCCATTTTTTAACAGGTATGCCTACGGCTACTCCATCCTCGGCAAAAAGAGACAGTCTGGAAAGACTGCTGACAAGCATGCCGCACGACTCTGCACGCCTGCAAATGATACAGGATATCACGCGGATGGAGCAAACCAATCCCAACTGTATCCGCTACTCGGATATGCTGTTGCAAGAAGCTATCGCACAGAATAATCCCAAATACGCCGGAACCGCCCTTTATTTCCAGATTATCTATTACTACAACCAGAACGAACTGGACAGCGTAATACAAAAGATCGAAAAGATGGAGCCTTTTGTCCGCGAAGGCAATCTGTGGGATTATTATTTCGACGCACAAAGATGCCAGATAGATCTTTATTCTTATAGAGAGCAGATCGAATTTGCCATCAATAAATCACTCGAGATGTACCAAAAGGCACAGGAAGCCAACAATGTGCGCGGATTAATCGGTGCCAAACAATGTCTGGCAAATGCTTACATGGGTACCGGACGTTGGGAAGAAGGGAAAAAAGCATTGGAAGAGGCCCATATGCTACTCCCCAAACTGGATAACGTAATTGTACACAACTCCGTACTTTGCCAACTCGTTTCACTCAGTAAAGCCAAAGATGACTTTGAAAACCTGAAGAAATATCTCGATGAACAGAAAAGTATCCTTGAAGACTACATAAGAAAGAATCCCACCATGGAAGAGGCTTTTCAGGATCCGTTGATCTTCAATGAACTCTATTATGCTTATTATTATTTAGAGATGAATCAGCCTCATTCCGCTTTTGAACATTTACAAAAAGGAGCCAAGTATCTCACACCACATACCTATTTTATGTATCGCGTGCTCTATTACGATGCATACGCTTTGTACTACCGGCGCTGTAAAGAGTATGACAAGGCCCTTAGCCAGTTGGATTCCACAATCGTCTTATTACAGGAAGCGTTCAGTTCCGACTACGTCAACCAATTGTCTGCCAAAGCGGACATACTCGTGGAAGCCGGCCGCAGCCAGGAAGCGCTACCCATCTATGAAAAGGTACTGCAAATGAAAGACTCACTGGTCACCGAGCTTTCCGACAAACAAATGAAACTGATACAAAGCAACTATCACATCAATAAAATAGCCCTCGAAGAGGAACAATTGAAAAACAAAATACAACTTATTGTACTTATCGTTATCGGCACGACATTAATCGTATTGGTATTTTTCATGTTACGCATCTTCCGGGTACGTAAAGCCCTGAAAATAGCAGAAAGTGAAACCCGCAAAGCTACCCGGATAGCCGAAAAAGCCAATGAGACTAAGAATCATTTCCTTGCCAACATGAGCTATAATATTCGCATTCCACTGAACGGAGTCGTAGGATTTTCCCAACTGATAGCATCAGAACCGAATATGGACGAGGACACAAGAAAAGAATTCTCTGCCATCATCCAGAAAAATACCGAAGAATTGATGCAACTGGTTAATGACGTACTGGACTTGTCGCGTCTGGAAGCCAACATGATGAAGTTCCAAATACAGGAATATGATGCTGTGGCACTCTGTAATGACGCTATCTATATGGCCCGCATGCGCAATGAAGAAACCATAGAAATATATTTCGATACCCATATCGAGACGCAACCCATCACAACCGATACCGGAAGGCTCATTCAAGCATTGGTCAGCACTCTGACTTATCCGCAGAAAAACACGGCACACAGAGAAATCACTTTCACTCTGACTCGTGACGACTCCGGCAAACAGATATGTTTCCGCATCAGCAACAGCCCACTGGCCGATCCGGAATTCAATTCCCAGGAAGTAAGCATACGTCATGATATCAATCGCCTTTTGTTGCAGCATTTCGGAGGCAGCTACAACATAACGGCCGATGAACAGGAACGACCTGTCATTAATTTTACTTATCCTCTCGATATTATATCCGAATAAAAGAGCTATCTTTGCAAATTGCAAACCTAAACGCCGATTTATGTATACCAACAAACAGATTTGGAGTGTCAGCTACCCGATACTCCTCAGTTTATTAGCACAAAATGTCATTAATGTCACTGATACGGCCTTTCTCGGAAGAGTCGGAGAAGTAGCCCTCGGAGGCTCTGCAATGGGCGGGCTTTTCTATATATGCGTCTTCACGATCGCTTTCGGATTTAGTACCGGTTCACAAATCGTCATTGCCCGCCGCAATGGAGAAGGACGCTATGCGGACGTGGGTCCCGTAATGATGCAGGGCGTTATGTTCCTGTTGGTCATGGCCCTGTTACTGTTTGGCTTCACCAAAGCTTTCGGAAGCAACATCATGCGCATGCTGGTATCCTCCGAATCGATATTCGATGCCACGATGGAGTTTCTGGACTGGCGCACCTACGGTTTCTTCTTCTCATTTGTCAATGTAATGTTCCGCGCATTATACATCGGCATTACCCGTACCAAAGTGCTAACGATTAATGCCATTGTCATGGCCATTGTCAACGTGATTCTGGATTACGCCATGATATCCGGACACTTCGGATTTCCGGAAATGGGCATCAAGGGAGCCGCTATCGCTTCTGTGATAGCCGAAGCCAGTTCCATCCTGTTTTTCCTTATTTACACGTACATTACTGTCGATCTGAAAAAATACGGCTTGAACCGGTTCCGTTCCTTCGATCCCCAGTTGCTGATGCGCATACTCAGCATCTCATGCTTCACCATGTTACAGTACTTCCTGTCAATGGCTACGTGGTTCGTATTCTTCATTGCCGTAGAGAGGTTAGGACAACGCGAACTTGCCATTGCCAATATCGTACGTAGCATCTATATCGTGATGCTGATTCCGGTCAATGCACTGGCCACGACAACCAACAGTCTGGTAAGTAATGCAATCGGTGCAGGCGGCATACAACACGTCATGCCGCTCATCAATAAGATAGCCCGTTTTTCATTCTTCATTATGCTGGCACTGGTCATTGTCACCGCAATATTTCCGCAGGCGATGCTTTCGATCTATACCAACGAAGCCGCACTGATAACGGAGTCTGTCCCTTCAGTGTACGTCATCTGCTGTGCCATGCTGATCGCTTCGGTTGCCAATGTCGTATTCAACGGAATATCGGGAACAGGCAATACACAAGCCGCCCTCCTGCTGGAAACCATTACGATCCTCATCTACGGTTCGTATATAATCTTTATCGGAATGTGGCTGAAAGCGCCTATCGAATGGTGTTTTACCATTGAGATAGTGTATTATACATTATTGTTCATAACAAGCTATATTTATCTCAAAAAAGCAAAATGGCAGAATAAAAAGATATAAATACAAGAGATTTTAGTACATTTGCACCCTAATTCGTAATTAATATAACCATGTTCGATAATTTAAGCGAGAGACTGGAGAGGTCGTTTAAGATTTTGAAAGGTGAAGGTAAGATCACCGAAATCAATGTAGCAGAAACACTGAAAGACGTACGCAAAGCCTTGTTGGACGCCGACGTTAACTATAAAGTGGCAAAAACCTTTACTGACACGGTAAAAGAAAAGGCATTAGGACAGAACGTTCTTACCGCCGTAAAACCGAGTCAGTTGATGGTGAAAATCGTTCACGACGAACTGACCCAATTGATGGGTGGAGAAACCGTTGAAATCGACACCAAAGGCCAGCCTGCCATTATCCTGATGTCCGGTCTGCAGGGTTCGGGTAAAACTACTTTCTCTGGGAAACTGGCCCGGATGCTTAAAACAAAGAAAAACCGTAAACCATTACTCGTAGCCTGTGACGTATATCGTCCCGCTGCCATCGAACAGCTCCGCGTACTGGCCGAACAGATCGATGTTCCGATGTATTCCGAACCGGATAGCAAGAATCCTGTGGAGATTGCCCAGAACGCTATCAAAGAGGCCAGGGCCAAAGGTTATGATCTTGTCATCGTCGATACAGCCGGACGTCTGGCCGTAGACGAAGAAATGATGAAGGAGATTGCAGCGATCAAAGAAGCCATCCAGCCGAATGAAATTCTCTTTGTAGTCGACTCCATGACCGGACAGGATGCTGTAAATACAGCCAAAGAGTTCAACGACCGTCTCGACTTCAACGGTGTAGTGCTGACTAAACTCGACGGTGATACCCGTGGCGGTGCAGCCCTTTCTATCCGTTCGGTTGTAAATAAACCTATCAAATTCGTAGGAACAGGTGAAAAGTTAGATGCTATCGACCAGTTCCATCCGGCACGTATGGCAGACCGTATCCTCGGTATGGGTGACATCGTTTCGCTGGTAGAACGCGCCCAGGAACAATACGATGAAGAAGAAGCCAAACGTTTACAGAAAAAGATTGCCAAGAATCAGTTTGACTTCAACGACTTCCTCAGCCAGATTGCACAGATCAAGAAGATGGGTAACCTTAAGGAACTCGCATCCATGATTCCGGGTGTAGGCAAAGCCATCAAAGACATCGATATCGACGATAACGCATTCAAAAGCATTGAAGCCATCATCTACTCCATGACGCCGGAAGAACGTTCCAACCCCGAAATACTTAATGGCTCACGCCGCACACGTATTGCCAAAGGTAGCGGAACGACTATTCAGGAAGTAAATCGCCTGCTGAAACAATTCGACCAGACCCGTAAGATGATGAAGATGGTAACAGGCAGCAAGATGGGTAAGATGATGCCTAAAATGAAACGCTGATAATTTCCGGCTAAAAGCTTGATTATTGTATTCTGATTTCGTATCTTTACAGACGTAATCATAAAGTATATTCAGTTAAAACACCTATAAAAGGAGAGAGCTTCGGCTTTCTCCTTTTCTTTTTTAAATCACTTGCCAAAGACTCCGGGATGGGTGCTTACGGCACTTCCGAACAATACTTATACAAAATAACAAGGCATGTCACGGTACATAACAAGTAATGTCACGATGTGTAACAAGTAATGTCACGATGCATTTCATTATTAGTTGCGATACAAATGTAACCGGATTACAATGCGGCACACATTTTCTTGCGAAGCGCCGGCTATTTTGTTAAGAATACGTAAATCAGCTCTTGACAAAAACAAGCTCCTTTCTTTCTTTTCCTTTGACTTGGAGAGTTCGGCAAATTATTCTACTTTTGCCCATCACCAAAATACTATTGAACATGACCCTTATAGATGGAAAAGCCATTTCCGAACAAGTAAAGCAAGAAATTGCCGATGAAGTGGCAGAAATTGTGGCTAATGGAGGTAAACGTCCCCACTTGGCCGCTATCCTTGTAGGACACGACGGAGGTAGCGAAACATATGTAGCTGCAAAAGTAAAAGCCTGTGAAGTATGCGGTTTCAAATCGTCCCTTATCCGTTATGAAAGCGATGTGACCGAAGACGAACTGCTGGCCAAAGTACGCGAACTTAACGAAGATACCGACGTGGACGGCTTCATCGTACAGCTCCCGTTGCCCAAGCACATCTCCGAACAGAAAGTAATCGAAACCATCGACTATCGCAAAGACGTAGACGGTTTCCATCCCATTAACGTAGGACGCATGTCTATCGGACTGCCCTGTTACGTATCTGCCACTCCGAACGGCATACTCGAACTGCTGAAGCGTTATAAAATCGAAACATCGGGTAAAAAGTGCGTAGTATTGGGACGCAGTAACATTGTCGGTAAACCGATGGCTGCCCTCATGATGCAGAAAGCCTACCCGGGAGACGCAACAGTCACCGTTTGCCATAGCCGCTCACGTGACCTGGTAAAAGAATGTCAGGAAGCCGATATCATTATCGCCGCCTTAGGACAGCCTAATTTCGTGAAAGCCGATATGATGAAAGAAGGTGTGGTTATTATCGATGTAGGTACCACCCGCGTACCCGATGCCAGCAAAAAATCCGGTTTCAAACTGACGGGCGACGTAAAGTTTGATGAGGTTGCTCCCAAGTGTTCATACATCACCCCCGTGCCGGGAGGTGTAGGCCCTATGACCATTGTTTCGTTGATGAAGAACACGCTGTTGGCCGGTAAAAAAGCCATTTATAAATGAGATATTTCTCATTCATAATTCTCTTACTTCTCTCCTTTTCCTGCACATCTGTGTCGCAGGAAAAGGGAGATACAGTCAAGGTTGTTTCAGATACGATCATATCCAATGCGAATGACAGCCTTCTTCCCCACCGCATCACACTCCTTTTTGCCGGTGACCTGATGCAACACCAAGGACAAATCAATGCCGCCCGTACTCCTGCCGGATACGATTACTCCGATTGTTTCAAATTCGTCAAAGAAGAAATCAGCCGGGCGGATATTGCCGTCGCCAATCTGGAAGTAACCCTCGGCGGAAAACCATATCGTGGCTATCCTGCTTTCAGTGCACCGGACGAATATCTTTCCGCCATCCGTGAAGCGGGTTTCAACGTATTGATAACAGCCAACAACCATTGCCTGGATCGGGGTAAAAAAGGTCTGGAACGAACCATTCTCATGCTCGACTCCCTCCGCATCCCATATGCAGGTACATACACCAATGCTGAAACACGCGAACAGCGATATCCGCTCATGATAGAAAAGAACGGTTTCCGCATCGTACTTCTCAACTATACGTATGGTACAAACGGTCTCAAAGCAACTTCTCCCAACATTGTGAATTACATTGACAAAGAGACGATGGCACTGGACATCCGGAAAGCGAAAGCACTCCAACCCGATGTTCTCATTGCCTGTATACATTGGGGTGAAGAATACCAATCGCTCCCTAACCGGGAACAGACCTCTCTCGCAGATTGGTTATTGCAGCAAGGTGTAACTCATATCATCGGTTCTCATCCCCATGTAGTACAGCCAATGGAACTTCGCACGGACAGCACGGCAGGTAGCCAACATGCGGTAGTCTATTCTTTAGGAAATTTCATTTCCAATATGTCTGCCCGCCGGACAGACGGAGGAATTTTGTTTAAATTAGAACTTGAAAAGGACAGCATTACCCGCGTCACCAATTGCGAATACGGTTTAGTATGGACTTCTCGGCCGGTATTATCGCGAAAGAAGAATTACATATTATATCCGATCAATTATCCGACAGACTCACTATCCGTTACAGAACGTAACCACTTGAAAATCTTTACTAAGGATACCCGCTCCCTATTCAACAAACATAATAAGGGAATAAAAGAGTACATTTTTTATTAAAAAAAGTCCTTCTAATATTTGCAGATTAAAAGATTATATCTATCTTTGCACCGCGTTAGAGAAACGCAAACATGGTGGATGTAGTTCAGTTGGTTAGAGCGTCAGATTGTGGTTCTGAATGTCGCCGGTTCGAGTCCGGTCTTCCACCCAAAGAGAATCCTTGATAATCAGATTATTGAGGATTTCTTCGTTTAAAGTGGTTCGTTTTCAAGTGCCACATTGGGGATCAAGGAGACCCCAAATAGTCGGACACATCATATTCAAAACCCCTAAAGTAAGCGAACGCAAATTAGAACATAACATCCAGAATACCAATCCCCAATTCTTACTTAGCAGATAGGTATAAAGAATAATGGCTCCAATATAAAGAATGAATCCCCAGCATCCCCATTTCTTATTTTTAGTATACAAATGAGAAAAGAGATAAGAACAAAACAACGAAAGAATAGTGAGGACAGGGATAGCCATCCCCCAAGTAGCCATGACGCCTATAGGAAAAGATCTGGCACTCACGACAGATCCCCAGGAAAGCATTCCGGCAAAAAGAAGATAAAGACCAATAGGAACAATAAATCCTACATTCCGAGTTTTAAATTGCATTTTCTGCTTTTCCATAAATCTTTTTATTTTAGTGAAACATATCACAAAAGTCCGCCAATTCTCTCTATAACAGAAATAAATTGAACGAACGACCGGAATGCATTCACAAAATTAATAAAAGAATCACTATCTTTACGGACAACTAAGAATTATTGAATCATGAATACGCGCATCACCCCCAATCACATCACAGAATTAAAGCCTAATGAGATATTCGTATTCGGCAGCAACCTGCAAGGCTATCATGGTGGAGGTGCCGCCCGTCTGGCTATGAACCAATGGGGAGCCGTCTGGGGGCAAGGTACAGGTCTTCAAGGACAGACGTATGCCATCCCTACCATGCAAGGTGGCATCGGAACGATTCGCCCCTACATAGACCAATTCATAAAATTTGCTCAAAACGATCCGGAAAGAACATTCCTCGTCACTGAGATAGGATGTGGAATAGCAGGATTCCGTCCTGCCGATATTGCACCATTGTTCAAAAACGCAATAAACATACCCAATATCTGGTTGCCACAAAGATTCTGGGAGATATTACAGGAGGAAGAAATGTAAGATTTAATATAACTCTAACCCGAACTCGTCTTTCAACTGTAACAACGCCTCGTTTTTCTTTGCCATCATCTGGAATTTCTCTACCCTGCTGAAGGCACGTACGTTCTCGGCAGGTGCACTGACACGGACCGTCATCTTCACCTTCCTGTTCTTCAAACGACTGCGAAGATAGTTTTGTACATTAGGAATCATAGAAGTAAAGTCCTTTGCCACAATCTCATTATCCACTACTACCTCAAAAGTTATATCATCATTAAGTAGCGTCAGACGAATATTCTGCATACGCATCGCAAGCGCTTTATGCTCAATAGGAAGCTGGCCGGCATACTCCTGCCAATAGTAATTCAAATCTTTTTCATTGAAGATATAATCTTCTTCGGGCTGAGACTGAACCTGAGTCGATGCTTGAGGCATAGTCGTCCCCTGCGAAACAGCTTCTTTCTGAGGATGCTTAATAGAAACCCCCAAACCGGCCTTATTCATTACCGGAATTTTCTTCTCCTCCTTCACCGGCACCTTCAATCCGGAAGCAGGTATATCTGCTGATGATGGAATAACCGGAGAAGTCCCAGCCACAGGAACAGATTGGGCAGATGCCGGTTGTTGCAGTTGCTGCTGTTGTTGCTGAACCGGAGTAACGACAGCAGAAACCGGTTGAGTTTGCGACGTAGCAGGAACAGTCTGTGACTGCTGAGCAGCAACAGATTGCGTAAATATGGGTTTTATAGCTTGCTTAGGGCGACGCCCATCACCCACGTCATCCCCCTCGGTGGTAAGCTGGGCAACCTGTATCAAGGTCAGTTCCACCAGCAAACGCTTATTTTTGCTGGCACGGTAATTCATATCACAATCATTGCAGAGCTTCATAGCCCGATACAGAAAGGGCAACGGACACTTCTGTGCCTGCTCCTGATAACGCTGCCGGATGCTGGCTCCTACTTCAAGCAATGCCAAAGTAGCAGCATCTTTACTGACAAGCAAATCACGGAAATGAGAAGAAAGTCCCGTAATGAAATGACTGCCGTCAAAACCTTTGTTCAGCACATCATTGAACAACAACAGAGCGTCACTCACCTTATTCTCAAGAAAACAGTCCGTCAGCCGGAAATAATATTCATAATCCAGCACATTGAGATTCTCAATCACGCTCTTATACGTAATGTGTCCACCGGTAAAACTTACCACTTGATCGAAGATGGAAAGTGCATCACGCATACCTCCATCCGCCTTCAACGCAATGACATTCAGCGCTTCGGGTTCTGCTGTGATGTTCTCTTTAGAAGCCACATAAGCCAGATGCTGCACCGTATCTTCCACACTGATACGGTTAAAATCATAAATCTGGCAACGCGACAAAATAGTAGGAAGAATCTTATGCTTCTCCGTCGTCGCCAAAATAAAGATAGCATGACGGGGAGGTTCCTCCAATGTTTTCAAAAAAGCATTGAAAGCAGAGGCCGACAACATATGTACCTCATCGATAATATACACCTTATACTTACCGATCTGTGGCGGAATCCGCACTTGCTCTACCAATTGGCGGATATCATCTACCGAATTATTGGACGCGGCATCCAATTCATGAATGTTATAGGAACGCTGTTCATTGAAAGCCACACAAGACTCACATGCATTACAAGCCTCTCCATCCTCAGTAGGAGTCATACAGTTGATAGTCTTGGCAAAGATACGTGCACACGTGGTTTTTCCTACTCCACGAGGCCCGCAAAACAGATAGGCATGCGCCAGTTTTTGCGTGGCAATGGCATTCTTCAGTGTCGTAGTCAATGCCCGTTGGCCCACCACCGACTCAAAGGTAGACGGACGATATTTACGGGCAGATACAATATAGTTTTCCATACGTCGGGATCTCTCTGTTTTTTGAGTTTCTGCAAATGTACGCAAAAAAAGTAATAAGTAATAAGTGATGAGTGAGAAGTTTTAGCCGGGAAGTGGCAAGTTTTAAGTTATAAGTTTTATCTTTGCATACGGAATTAAAGGAGAAGTTATGGGCAATTTACTAACAATCTGGGAGTTTATCGGTAAACACAAATACCTCATCACTGTGTTGGCTTTTGCAGCCATCATCGGTTTTCTGGACGAAAACAGTGCCATCCGGCGTATCGGATATACACGTGAAATCAGTCGGTTACAAAGCGAAATCGAAAAATACCGTGCCGACTACGAAGAAAACACAAAGAAACTCAACGAGCTAAGCAGTAATCCTGATGCCATCGAGCAAATAGCACGTGAAAAGTATCTGATGAAGAAACCCAATGAAGATATTTACGTATTTGAAAATAAATAAATGAAACAACTCGTACCCGCACTTTTTGCCGTAGGCGCTCTTATGGCTCTTGTAGGAGCAGCAGTATTCATCACCGGATGGATTTATGCACCTTATATATATACCATCGGAGCTGGCTTTGTAGCTCTTGCCCAAATCAATACTCCGGTAAAGGGGAAAAGCAAAACATTGAAACGCTTGCGCATCCAGCAAATATTCGGCGCCGTCGCATTAGTGCTGACCGGAGCTTTCATGTTCTCTACCCGGGGAAATGAATGGATCGCCTGTCTTACCATCGCTGCCATTCTGGAACTTTACACGGCTTTTCGCATTCCACAAGAAGAAGCCAAGCTACAATAATAAAAGTTTTCTCGTCATTTTTTTATTTACCTGGGAGCCTGCTTAAATTTTACTCAGTATTATTTTGAGAGGAAAATTCAAACAGCCCCTTCTATGTTCGATATAAAAATTTACCCCCGGCTTCCCTTCTTTCCAAGATCTCATTACTACCACAAGGAAATCCTCTAATCATAAAC
>ULPX01062107.1_pt1 | contig 21153 bp, 26 predicted proteins | sample 1953911 | NCBI WGS metagenome assembly ULPX01 (sample SAMEA4835640, study PRJEB28245) | human gut metagenome | biome: gut microbiome; material: fecal sample | place: Denmark | collected 2008 | reverse complement strand
TTTTCATTTTATATAATAAATACATAATTATAACAAAATTAAAAATATGAAAGTGGTGTATATATGGAATATATGTTATCTAAAGATCAGATTTTAAAGGAGATAAATACATATACAAACCCTAACTGGATCTGGATAGAAATATGGAAAATGTCTTCGTATGAAATTCAGCTCGTTATAACTGTCAACACAGAAGAATATTGTTATTTGGGAAAGCATAAAGTCATCCATATTTGTTCCGGGGATCCGGGTGAAGAAAAGGATATTTGCGATATAAAAAAATACGGCAGATCGATTAGAAGATTTTTAAAACAACAATTTCCATCCAGTAACATTCATAGTCGTTTGTATTACTAACGAAAAAGTTTATTTGTCTTTTTCAATAAAAGCATATTATAAATATCAAACTGTAATAAATAGGAGGATTATAATTTATGTGTATGTATTGTGAAAGAAGGACAGATATCAAATTTGGATGGAATCAGCCAAAGTTGCCTTACCATAATCAGAAAGATATTTCTGCTACATTAAGTGGAAATGTTTTAGAAAATGAGAAATGGGAGGGAACGATTCATGATTATCAAACGGCGTGTCCTCAGTTGATATTAACCTGTAAAAATTATTTCAATGGAGAAGGCACAGGAACAATTTATATACCTATTAAATGTTGCCCGGAATGTGGACGAAAATTAGGTAAGACTCATATAAATGAATTCCGTGGAGAATATGCTTTTCTAAGTAATTTTTACTCTGCACCAGTGGTATATGATGGATTAAAATATCAGAATAATGAAGCTGCTTTTCAGGCTGCTAAGACTTTTGGAACCCAAAGAGAGCGTTTTACCAACATAAGTCCATCATATGCAAAAAAAATTGGCAGACATGTTCCTTTGAGAAGTGACTGGGAAGATGTTAAGTTTGATGTTATGTATGACATCGTAAAAGCAAAATTTACTCAGAATGAAGACCTTAAGAGAAAGTTGCTGGATACTGAAGGTTATTATTTGGAAGAAGGCAATAATTGGGGAGATAAAATCTGGGGTGTCGTTAATGGCGTCGGAGAAAATCATTTGGGAAAAATTCTCATGCGTGTGCGAAACGAATTGAAAATGGAGGAATATGAAATCAGCAAATGTAAATAATGTTATATCCATTGAATAATACCATAAAAGGCGAATAGCAGAAATGCTATTCGTTTTTTATGTGTCTATTTTATTTGTTTTGATAAGTGAAAACATATTATTAATATCAAATTATAATAAATAGGAGGATTTAACTATGTTAGTAAGAAATAATACATTTGACATCATTAAGGATAAGGTAAGTGCGATCAAGAGTACAGAGAACTCATATTACATTCATAATATGTTTGAAGTAGGTTATCACAGACTTACAGATGCAGATAATTACAGTGAGTATGGCTTAAGTTGCGCAGGAACTCGATTAGGATTTCCGGGAAGTTTTTTGGTACAGTATAGAGAAAACCATCCGGACGGAGCAGAGAAAGTGTTATACGACAAGTATTATGACTGGTTTGATACATCCATAAGAAGGAAAAATCATGATAAGAGGAGTTCACAGGCTCTCTTTATAAGGGATTTCGAAGGAATGCATTATGGTGTGTTGACGGACAAATACGCCATGTTTGATGATGATGAAGTTGTAGATATTTTAAGTCAGAACGAATATCTGATGTCGTCAAAAGAATTTTGGAGTGATATCACTCCGGAAAGATTTCATGCACGTTTTGTAGATGCTGAGGAACTGTACATACCGGGAGATTCTTCGCCACTTTCTTTGTGTACGTTTGTAGACAATTCTATGGTAGGCAAATCAAGTTTCAAGATCCGTTTTGGAATATATCGTTGGGCTTGTACCAATGGTATGATTGCTGGATTAAAAGAATTTGAGATCCTTAAAATGATGCATAAGGGAGATAAGGATTATGTACAGTGTGTATCCGAAGCTCTTGAAAATGTAGAAGAGTATAAGAAAATGCTGTTTGAAATGGTAAAAGAAGCTGCATGCACATATTCAAGTATTTATAACCTGACTGAAGATCAGGCACTTGCATATATACAGAAGAAGCTCAATGTATCAAAGAAAGCAAGTGTTATCATACTTGAAAATTACCGCAAGTACGGTAATGAGACAAAATGGGATTTGACGAATGCTATAACTGATTATGCACATGTTGTTGATATTAGTTCACGCATAAAGTTAGAGTCTGCTGCATTTAAAATTGCATAAAAAATAAAAAAAAACTAACGTAAAAGAAAAAGAGATACATATTTAATTATATGTATCTTTTTTTTGCAAAAAGTGAAATGATTTGTAAAAGGCTATGATTTCTATAAAAAGTAGTGGAGGAAACAACATGGGTAAAATAAATAAATACGATGGAGTAACATCTGTTATAGAGTTGCCGTTAAAAACTGAGAAGTGGCAGGAAGATAGAATAAATAAGAAAATGAAAAATATAGCAGCAATATACAATGCAATGTTGCGGTATGAACTTGATAAATTAACATGTTTAAAAAGTTCTTCAGAGTGGCAGGAAAATGAAAGAACAATCAGTCATATTTATGATCTTACGAAGCCTTTTGAAACCGTAAAAAAGAAATATGATCGAATTTATGAGTTTAAAATCAAGTCGGCTATTAAGGAGCAGGATGAAAGCAGTGACGATGTTGATAAAGATAAAATAAAGGAAACTTTTTTAGCTGAAAAGAAAGAACTTCTTGAAACTTTAGAGGCTGATCGTAAAGCGTTTGAAGATGAAATTTTACAGCAGATTGATATGGATGCCATCTCGAAAAAAGCAAAAGCCCAAACGAAGAAAAAAAGTCAGTCATCTGATATATATGAAGATGCAGTAAATAATCTTTTATCTAAAAAGAAAAGTGAACTAATTGAAAAAACAGGAAAAGTAATGCTAAAGGAAGCATATGGCATAAAGGGGGAGCTTTTGAAAAATGCCAAATTTACTCAGTTTGGATTTGCGAGTGATGTTGCCATGTTTACCAAACATTATATTACATCAATAGGTGCTAATATGGCATCATTAACAGTTGCTAATCCGATGTGGGTTGCGTTTTCCGAATACTTTTATGGAAATGGAAGGCGTATAAAATATAAAAAACCCGATTCGATAGATGCTATAAGAACTGATGGGAAAAGTGGAATTCGCCTTATTTTTGAAAATGAAAAATATTATTTACTTATTTCAAATAGCCCTTATAAAAAAGAAAAAAATGGAAATGTTTATACATTTAAAAGCTGCTATGGACAAGCAAATCCTATAAAAATTGAAGTTAAGATGGATGATAAAGAATACAACAGAGAAATGATGAATGCGAAGATTTCTGGTATTTGTATTAAAAGAAAACTGATTCGCAACAGATACAGATACTATGTTCAGTTTTCTGTACGACGACATCCATATCAAAAGAAGGACGCAGATGGAAATCTGAAACATTCAGTTGCTAGAGGAAAAGTGGGTGTATGTATATGGAGAGATGTAATTGGAGCCTACTCATCCAATGGTGTTAAATTTTTCAACTTGGCTTCCGGAAGTGAGAAATATGATAAAGAAAGAGGAGAGCTTTCCCGGAAAATGGATGAAATATTAAGAATGAATAATCCAGATAACTTTGATGAAAAAGGCAGAATCAAAAAAGGGAAAATTGTTGACGGAAAAAGAGTACGGCTTACATGGGTAAAGAGTAACTTATATAAAGATTTATCTATGCAGTACCGGGAATTATCACGCCGTTTTGTCGAAAACAGAACAATTGAGCAGAATAAAATCATTTATGATTTGCTTACATTAGGGGATGAGTTTTATATTTATGATGGTAATTATTCTACTATAAAAGGTAATCTTGAAGATAAAAGTATAGAAGAACAAAAAAAGAAGGCGGATAGACGAAGATCTATTCAGACTGTGGCTCCTTATATGTTTATAAGTAAACTCAATAATAAATTGGCAGCATTAGGATGTGATCCTGTTGTTAAGGTTAATGTATCCAATGATACATATTGGTATAACCATGCGAAAGGAAGACAGGACAAAGATTCATTCGGAGCTAATTACATGATGCTTAATTCGTTTGAAAGTGTAAATCATACAATATATAGAGCATTTTTGATTTTATATTATGAATCAAAAACAAAACAATATGTTATTCCAGAAGAAGATTGGAAACTGTTTTTAGAGCGAACAAAAAATACAAGTTTTCTCCGCGCAAGGAATGAATAATATATTATTGTTTTCTTTTGTTCATAATGAACAAAAGAAAAGTTTAATTTAATTTTATAGGGTGAGTCGGCATCCTGCCAGTAATGGCAAATCGATATCGGAACCTGTACAGTGCGCACAAAAGCGAGAAGGCAGCGTACGATATCACCTTGTGTATATGATGACCATTTGTATGCTTATGGAATCGCAAGGTTCTGAAGGTGGTGTCTCGTCTTGTTGTCGTGCCATCACATTTGTATGCTTATGGAATCGCAAGGTTCTGAAGGTTGAATATGTTAGTAATAATTCAGAACATACATTTGTATGCTTATGGGATCGCAAGGCTTCGAAGAATTCTAAGGATGCGAGTGTATGTAGGACACTATAATTGTTTGGCTGGGCCGTATAGTAGAGACTAATGTAAGAAGAAACTACTTCAAATAGAGTTAAGTGATGAGCAGTTTGCAAGATTACTTAACAGAATTTTAAAAGAAAGGCAGTTAATCATTGACATGGATAATATTGAAATAATTAATGGTATTGAGTATAAAAGGTATTCCTATATAAAACATAACATAATGCCATTAGATATTTATGTTGAAAATAAAAATATAAAAGAATCCGCAAGACAAATGAGACTGCGGATAAATGAAATAGAAAGAAACCGAGATATAATGCTATCATGTATTGTTATGTCTGTATTTATTGATTTAGCATTACTTACATATAATCATAAAGTCACAACAATTATTTTTTTATGTCTGATATTTGTTATGGCTATTTTATTAAGTATGGTACAGACTCAGTTAAATGATGAATGTGAAATAGTAAAACAATTTAAGACAATGAGCCGGATAATAAACATATTAGAGACAATACGATTGGGTTCTTATTTGGATATTAAATTTTGTAATATGTACGATCCTATTATTGATATTCAAGTGCAAAAAGCGGAGCTAGTGATATCAGATGATATTGTGGATAATTATAAGTTTTCTTTTTTTTATTTTAAAGATGTTGAATTTGATAAAAATCTTCAATCATTTACCGGAACAACAAATGATTTAGTAACGAAATTATATACGGATGTAAATAAAATATATGAAGGAAAACGCTTGTTTATATCATATATGCCTGTTGGAAATAAATTATATATGTCAACAATACCAATTTCACAGGAATAAAGGCGGAAAGGATAATATCATATGTACGAAGATCTTAAAAAGTATATAGAAGAATCAGATAATATTGTTTTTTTTAGTGGAGCCGGAGTATCGATAGAAAGCGGTGTTCCTGACTTCAAAAGTAAAGATGAATTATATGATCAGTATGACTGCGAATTTAAAGAGTATGAACCAGAGGATTTGTTAAGTGAAGAATGTTTGTATTACAATCCAAAATTATTTTACGAATTTTATAGAAAAAAACTGGACACAAGAAGCAACAAACCCAACATAACACATCAGGTTTTGGCAAAACTGGAAGAAAAAGGGAAGGTACAAGCTGTGATCACACGGAATATTGATGGGTTACATCAAAGGGCTGGCAGCAAAAATGTAATTGAATTACATGGTACTATAAGAAACAATTATTGCAATAAGTGTAAAAAGGAATATCCTCAAAATTATATTTTTGAATCATTGGATGCTGTTCCACGTTGCAAATGTGGCGGTCAGATCAGACCAGATATAATTTTACATGATGAATTTTTACCTGTTGAGGTTATAGATGAAGCGGTGGATGCGGTGCGTAATGCTGATATGCTGATCGTAGGTGGAAGCTCATTACATGTGTTTCCAGATCCTATGTATGTTTCATATTTCAATGGAAAACATTTTGTAGCAATAAATGGAGAAAAAATAGATATATTATTTAGAGAAGACCATGATTTAATGATTATAGATTCTGTTGAAAATGTATTCCGGGAGATCAGTAAGTGGTATTAGATTGTACGAAAGGAAATGATATACTATGGGTATGGATGCAAATATGTTGGCTTGTATTAGAGCTTTAGCGGAGAATAGAATACAGGATGCTAAAAAGGAAGCAATTTGCTGTTGTTTAAATGACACTACAAAGAAAAATGAATCTCAAACGACATATTATAAAAAGTTGTTGGAAAATGGATCTGCGAAAATGCTTGAGTTGCCAGTAAATTTACAAGGACTGTTGTATATGCAGGATATGTCTGATTTTAATGAAAAAAGATATTATCTTGGAAATGCACAGAAGGAACTATTTTCAAAAATAGAAAATGGGGTGAATATAACAACAAAAATGATGGAGTATGGTATTCCTTATATGAATAGCACTTTAATATTTGGAATCCCCGGAACAGGAAAGACGGAATTTGCTAAATACGTTGCTTATAAATTGAATTTACCATATGCATACATAAAATTCTCATATTTGATCGATTCTTACCTTGGAAAGACTGCTCAAAATCTAAATAGAATTTTTGATTATTGCAAAGGTCAGAAATGTGTTTTGATGCTTGATGAAATAGATTGTATTGGTTTGGCTAGAAGTAATGATACTGGCGTAGATGGAGAACTTGGAAGAACAACTATAGCGTTGATGCAATTATTAGATGAATTAGTTGAAGGACAGGTTATTATTGCAGCAACGAATAGAAGTGATCGTTTAGATCCGGCACTGTTAAGAAGATTTCAAAGACAAATAGAATTCTCACCGTATGACCAAGTAGAGCGTAAAGCTATGATAGAAAGATATATAAACAGTGTTGACTCAACCTTTCTTACAGATGAAATGCTTCATTATGCTGATCATGGCCATACACAGGCTGAAACAGTAAAATTTCTTGTTGAAAAAATCATTGAACAGATAGTTTAAGTGATAGAAAGTGAGGAGCAATGAAAATTAAAGAAGCACAAAAATTAATTGCGAATATAGATAATGAGATAAAGAATTTGGAAAAACTATTACTTCTTAATTCGGTAGAAAAAGAAGCTCTGGCTGAAAAAATAGGATTAAATAACACGGTTGATAATATGGTTCTTATTGGGGTTAATTCTATGCTATCATGGAAATCAGTGTTACAGGATAAAATAAATGATGCAGAAATATATTGTACTCATATCATAGACAAAAATGGATAAAGCAGAAAACTTATTTGTGACGTTTAAACCTATCAGATTCGATAGGTTAAAAAACGGAATTTAATTCCATTTTTTTAAAAAATGACGTATAATCATTGAGGTATATATTCAATAATATGAAAGGAGCCTTGATGAAGGGTAAGTTGAAATGGGAAATAATCATAAAAGCTATAAACAGATTATAGTTACATTAGAAGTTGATGATGTATGCACAGAATCAGAGTTAAAAGTTTTAGCGGATGATATTGCAGAAGTTATTGAAAAGAATTCGAACGATCATATATCAGATCCAACCATTCGGATTAACTGGTAAAAAAAGCTTCCGAACCAATTAAGGTATCGGAAGCTTTTTGGTTTATTTTGGAATAACATTGATCTCATCTGCAAGTTTCAGAATAGATTCTCTTGGAAAGATGATCAGATGATCGTTTGATTCAATGCAATAATATCTGCCTTCGCACATTGTAAGGATTTCGACATCATCCATTAATGCAATGTCTTCCATTTTACAGTTTGGCAATGATAAAAGGAACTGTCTGATCAGTTTTACATCGGAAATATCAGCCTTACCGGATTCTTCAAAGAACGATCGAGAAACTGCAAAAGGAGTCTTTTTTCGTCGTGTTCTTTTAATTTTATTTTCTGTAGCCTGTGTCAACTGCTCATCAGACATTTCTGAAGGGAAAGTGGAAGGCTGCTCACTTTCTTCTACTGGATCTGCTGCCGAATTTTCTGGAATAGAATCGGGTTCTTTATCATTTGTAATTGCTTTTTCTTCAACAACCGGGTTACACGCCATTTCAACAATCTTATTGAGATGATCGCCTGTAATGAAATATTCCATTTCATTTTTGGAATTAGGCGTGGCAATAACTTCAATATCTGCGGATTTTCCGGATAAGATATGTTCAATCGATTCATGATTTGGTACGACTGATTTAATGATCATAACTGGGATTGATATATTTGACATCTGATCTAGCGTCTGCTCTAGCTTTAGTATTGCTTTTGAACTAAGCTTCAGTTCTCCATTCTCTTTAGTAGTCCAGTTTTTGTAATATTCACCATCCATATTCATTAAGATCTTGATGGACAGCGGATTCATATTATGCATCTCTGCAAATTTGTTTAATGTTGTTACTTCCATATTGGTAATCCTCCTTTTTTTTATACCTTTATTATATAAAATGTATTATTTTTTTTATTTTGGCGAAAAAAATTATTAGATAGGGATAATCTGAACATATTTTTATTAGAAAAAAATTGTAGGAGGATGTAATACATGAAAATTAATAATATAAAAGTAGGTAATAAGCTTTGGTATGTATCAGCTGAATTTGATGGATGTTCGTTGAGGGAGGTTGAGGTAACAGAAAAGGCAGAAGATCATATCCTCTGTCGCCCAACGGATCCCAAAGATCAGGATATTACATTGTGGTTTGATAATGAAGATATCAATGAAAGTTTAACAGACGATTATAACGTGGCAATAGATCGTTATAGAGAAGGAAAAAAGAATGTTATTAATTACATCGTATAAAAAAAGAGAGTCGGTAAGTCCGGCTCTTTTTCTATTAAATGTAACATATTAAAAATAGATAAGTATAGAAAGGAAATAGACGAATGAAATACAGAAAATATATTATTGGCAGTTTTATTGTGTTACTGTCAAGCTTTTGTGTATTTGGAACATCTACTAAAGGATCCGAATTAAATAATCGATACGAAGATGAAATCAAATATATGACTTTAAATTATGAAATAGAGGACAAGAGTATACAAATAGACAGAAGTAAAAACACGGTATCTGTGAATGGATCTCAAACTTCTTTGTCGAAAGAATTTGGCATTAGTGGCGGAAAAGAGAAAACTATATTGAAAAACGAAGCCAAATTGAAGCATGAATTAAAAAGAAATGGATATGAAGTTAAACAGGCATCAGCAAATGTAATAAAAGGTGACTCCAATTTTGCATCCAAACGTATTTATGTAGATTCAAGTTCTGTAGCAGAAACATACGGAGCAATAGCAGAGGCAAATGGAGCGCATACGGTCTTACAGTATGAATCGCCAGAAGAGGCAGCAGTCGCATATTATTCGTTAAAGAATGATGGATATAATGTATATCCGAGTTATGTCGTTTCTTTAGAAGAAGATGAAAACATAGTCCCGGAGTCTATTGATGGGGAATATATTGATAATGGTGTGTCTTTTCATGGTATAGATAAAATGCAACAGGATGATACATATAAGAATAGGAAAGTAACTGTTGCAGTCATTGATACAGGAATCAATGATTATTTTTCTAGGGATATCCAATATTACAATTTCAATACATCTTCATCGGAAAAAGATACAAATGGACATGGAACAAAAGTCGCATCTGTAATTGCAGACTGCACATCGGATAATGTTGATTTTGTATCAATGAAAGTATTTGACGATGATTCGAAATCTGATATGGCGGCAATCGAGTCAGCATTAATTCAGTGTACGGATCTTGATGTGGATGTTATTAATATTTCAATCGGTATATATGATAAAAATTTTGAGAAAGAATGCGGAACCTTTGGATATTGGGATGACACTTTTAAGGTACTTAAGAATAATGGAACTGTTGTTTGTGTAGCGGCCGGTAATGAAGGCGTTCACACAAAGTATGTTTATCCAGCTGGAAGTGATTATACATGGACTATAGGATCTATTGATGTGTATGGAAACATAGCAAATACATCCAATTATGGAAAGATAGATTTTGTAGCAAAAGGAGTAGGAGTTATCTGCCGGAATGTATCAAACATAAAAGTATCTGTTAGCGGAACGTCTTTTGCCAGTCCATATATTGCTGGTATTGTGGCAAATTATAAAGGAAAGCAGGATGATCTGGTTGATGATATATATGAGATTGTAAAGAACACGGCTGTAGATCTCGGCGATACAGGCAAAGATGAAATATATGGATATGGATATCCATGTTATCAATATAAAGAGGGAGAGTTTGAACATTGTGAGCATAAAAATATAAAAGAGGTAACAACAGATGCCACATGTGAAGAAGATGGAAGCATTATTTATATATGCAAAGATTGTGGAGAAGTTATAAAGAAAGAAATATTGTATGCAACAGGACACGCTTACACGGAAATAGAACATATAAATGGAAGCTGTAGCCAAAGAGAAACAATAGTATATAGATGCAATAAATGTCAAGCTGAAAAAACAGAGTATCTTGATTATGATGAAAATAATCACCTGCATACAGAAATAAAAATAACAAAAGATCCATCCTGTACAGAAGATGGCGAACAAAGGACGTATTGTATGGATTGTGACTCTTATATTGGCATAATCGAAAAAATACCGCATTCAAGTCATACATATGGAGAAATATCGCACACTTCCGGAACATGTAATGTAAAAGAAAAGATAACATATAAATGCAGCAAATGTCAGCAGGAAAAAATAAATTATGTTGGCTATAATCCAGATAATCATATTCATACGGAGCAAAGAATAATAAAAGAACCATCTTGCACAGAAGATGGAAAGAAACAGTTATATTGTACAGACTGTAATACCTTTATTGCTAATACGGAAGAATCAATCACGCATTATGATCATAAGTGGGTAATAATAGAAGAAACGCAAGGCAGTTGTGCAGAAAAATCATCTGTTATATATAAATGTTTAAATTGCGGAGAAATGAAAATTGAATATGGAAACTATAATTATCAGGTTCACAATGAAAAATATTTAACAAAAAAGGAAACAATAGCTCCGGGATGTGAAACAGCAGGAACCTATATTATATATTGTAAAAATTGCAATTCAGAGATAGAAAAACATAGTGTTTCCGCAACCGGACATGATTATCAAATCATATCGGAAACAGTAGGCACATGTGTAGAAAAAGCCAGCACAACATACAAATGTAATAAATGTAATGATACTTATACGGTATATGGAACTATTGATGATCAGGCTCATAATTTTACAACATGTGTAATCGATTCATCATGTCAGGCATTTGGATGTAAAAAGACATATTGTTTATTATGCGGAAAGGTCATATCTTCTCAAATAATTCCTAAAAAAAATCATATCGCCTTTACTTCGAAGGGAACGACAATATGTAAAACGTGCGGAAAAATTCTGTCTGTTGATACCTATAAGATCAAATTATACGATGGATCTACAGAAAATATTCTATATGCAAAGTATGGAGATATGGTTACGCTTCCAGTTTTGACAAAACAAGATTTTGTATTTGATGGTTGGATAAATTCCAATAAAGAAAGAGTTTCACAAATTACAGTTACCGATAATGCCTCATATACTGCAAAATGGCGTGCAAAGGATTATGTTTTAACGATTAATGCTAATAATGGTCAATACAACAAATCATCTATAAAAGTAACTTATGGAAAAATGATTCATTTATCAAGTCCTAAAAGAAAAGGTTACTTATTTACAGGATGGTATGTCGGATCCAGAAAAAAAAGTAACACTTTTAAATATAAGTATCACTTGAATGTAACTGTAAAGGCAAGATGGAAGAAGATAGTTGTAAAAGAACCATCTATTTCGAAAATAGGTGCTATTTACATAAAAATTAACAGCTCTCAGGCAAATCATTATCAAGTGTATGTATCAAAGAATAAGAATTTCAAAAATAAAAGGATATATGAAACAACAAAGAAGAAACTTACTGTAAAGAAGTTAAAGAAAGGAAAGTATTATATCAAAATAAGAGCATATACATATGATTCGTCCGGAAAGAAAGTATATAGTTCTTGGAAAAGATACAAATATTAACATGAAAAGGTCAGATTATTACACAATTCAGGAATTAAGGAAAATTATGCATTTAAGTACGGCTGGAGTATACAAAGAAGTTCATAAGGAAGGTTTTCCTAAAATACTGATAGGTAAACGTATATATATTCCTAAAAAGAAATTTACGGCTTATTGGAATAACACGAAATAAACATAATTTTTTTGCCAAACAATATCGTGTATCAGAAATTTTATAATGTAAAAGAATCGATTATTAATAAGCGAGGATCTTTTATGCGATTGGAAGAATTAAATCTAAAAAGGAAAATACCAGAGAATAAATTAAAGATGTTAAATAAAAAAGGCATTAATTCAGTAGAAGATTTACTACGATGCAGACCAAGGGGGTACTATGATTACAGTAAACAGACAGAGTTAATGGATGTCGCAGATAAAAATCAATATGCGCTTCGACTTGCTTTTCGGCTTACAGTGAGCAAATGTATCCGTAAAATGGGAAAAAATAAGCCATATGTTAAAGCAACATGTGTATCCTCCGACGGAAGCATTATTACAGTTATTTGGTATGATCAGTATATTTACTATAAAGTGAAGGAAATGGAAAAAAAGGAAGTTATCGTTGCTGGAATATATGAAAATCATAATATGATATCTCCAGATGTTTTTGAATTATACTCACCGGAATTGTTCAAAATTTATCCGGTCTATAGCAAATTAGATGGAATCAGCAACGAATACTATTTAGATATGATTAATCATGCAATCGCGGAATATCATGGTGAGGATCCGTTCCCTAAAAAATTTAGGGAAACATTTAATATTGTTGATGAAAAGCAGATGATAATGTTTTTGCATAGACCAAAATCCTTGCAGGATATAAAGAAGGCAGAAAAGCGTTTGGCTATAGAAAGAATGTACCCATTCTGTCAAGCAATGTATGACATGGCAGCAGACGCAAATATTATGTCAAATATCAGACCTGTCAAAATAGATATATGCCATAAAATCATAAAGGATCTCCCTTATAACCTGACAGATGATCAGAAAAATGTATTAAATCAGTTTGTTTTATCTGCTAGGAAAGGCAAAAGAATTAATGCACTTTTACAAGGAGATGTTGGCTCCGGAAAAACAATATGTGCTACATTGTTGATGGTATCCATTATTGAGAACGGATATCAGGCGTGTTTAATGGCTCCAACCGGAATCCTTGCAGTGCAGCATTATGAAGAAATTGAGAAAATGCTATCAAAATACAATATTCATGTTGCATATTTGGCAAGTGGAATGAAAAAATCTCAAAGAAATTCGACATTAGAGAAGATTGCATCTGGTGAAATTGATCTGGTTGTAGCAACGCATTCTGTTATATCAGAGAGTGTAAGGTTTAAAAATCTTGGGATCACGATTATTGATGAAGAACATAAATTTGGTGTCATTCAAAGACAGGCATTGAGAGAAAAGGCAAAAGAAGGAGTACATAATATATCTATGTCGGCAACTCCGATTCCGCGGTCTTTGGCGCAAACAATTTATGGTAATTGTATGGATATATACACAATTAACAGTATGCCAGCTGGTCGATTGCCAATTAAAACAGCCGTAACAAAAAGCATACTATCTATGCTTGAATTTATGAAGAGAGAAATAAATGCCGGGCATCAATGTTATATTGTGTGTCCGTTAGTAGAAACAAATGAAGAGAAAGAAAATTTTGAAGAAGCTACAAATAGAAAAAAAGAAAAAGTGTACAGCGTGGAAGAAATCGAACATATTACTAATAAGTATTTCCAAGGCTCAAACATAAAAACAGGTGTTGTTACCGGAAGAATGAAAGAAACTAAAAAATCGGAAATTATTAACGGTTTTCAAAAAAATGAGTTCCAGATTCTTATAGCAACGACGATCATTGAAGTTGGTGTTAATGTCCCAAATACAACGGTTATTGGAATTATTAACGCTAATAGATTCGGACTTGCCGGACTACATCAGTTACGAGGCAGAGTTGGCAGAAATAGTTTACAAAGTTATTGCATTCTTCAGTCTGAAGATAAAAACAATCCAAGACTTCGTGCAATGTGTCAAACCACAAATGGATTTGAAATTGCAGAAGAGGATCTAAGGCTTCGCGGAACTGGAGATATCGTTGGTATTCAGCAGAGCGGATTAGATATTAATGTTATGATGATGCTGAAGTATCCGCGTTTGTATAATGCAATGATGACTTATATTACAAATGAAAGAGGTAAATAAAAATATGGTAGTTGTATTACGCTTATTAAAACAGTTATTTATATTAATTGGGATCTGTGTTATTTTATGGATGCTTTTACCGCGGATTACCGGAAAAGAAATCAAGAATGATCGTCCATTTTCTACGAAAGTAATATGCTTGGTGGTATGTATAGCTGGTCTTCTCATATCTATAATTGCAGGGTAAGACAATATTTGCCCGGTAAGGAGCCAAAAATAAATCATGAAAGAAACAATGAATACAGTAACTTTTGACAGCTTACTGCGAGCGGTAACAGAAAAGATCCAAACGGATTATGGAACAGTATTGTCAAATCCGGAAAAGGAAAGTATATCAACAAGAACTGCATTGCTTTGTCGGGAATATATGAACGAAGATCCGTTAGTGGATATTGAGCGGATCATATGTTTATTTTTAGAAGAACAGGTCTTGAACCGGAAAAAATATCCAGAAAAACAAATGGATTATGTTTATTTGAAATTTATAGATGCAATACTTATTGAATACGAAATGGGCCATAAAAAATATGATTTAGATATTCTTGTGGATAGAACACATATCAGCAGAGATCAAATTAAGGATATTTTGTATCGTTACTCATAATATTTTTTTAAAGGTGGAATTAAATTCCACTTTTTTTTGCAAAAAAATTCCATATTTATCATATGATACCATCTCATTAAAAAGAGAGAGGATGTGATTATATGGCAGGAGAATTTACCAGATGGCGTAATAAAATTCCAATGAAAGAGAAAATAAATGAATATATCATACCTGACTCTGTAATTGGTGTATTTGATCTGGAAACAACTGGGTTGAAAGAAGATTCTAAAATAATTCAGTTTTCTGCGATTCGATATTTGGTTGATCCGATGTTTGGATTAAAGAAGATCGATGATCTGGATGTCTATATCAATCCGGGTGAACCATTATCAAAGAAAATTATTGAATTAACAGGAATCACAGATCGCATATTGGCAGTTGCTAAAACTGAAGAATGCTGGGCTGAAAAAATCTTTACATATTTAGATTCGTGCAATGTAATCTGCGGTTACAATGTGGACTTTGATATTAAGATGTTACAGGGAATGGCAAAGAGAACGGAACATTCATTCCATACAAAAGCAATACTGGACGTATGTGAAATGGCAAGAGACTGGATTCCTAAGTCTGAAGTAGAAAATCATAATTTACAGACAATCGTTGAATATGTTTTTTCTTCTACAGAGACATACTTTCAATTTCATTCTTCTTTTGATGATGCAAAAGCAACAGCAATGTTGTTATATGAATTTGCAGATCAGTATAGAAGGTATGAAGATGAGCAGCAACATAAAGATTATGCACACTTGGAACGTGCATCATTATTCATAAATCCAAGAAAAAAGTCAGAACAACGAATTAAGTTGAAGCTGAATGTTGGGAATTTCGGAGATATCTTTTGGGATATTGTGAAGCAGGAATGGGGTTGTTGCAGTAACACCAGAGCAAAGCAATATTTTAAATCGATTAATCTTACAAATTTGGAACAGCAGTTTTTAGAAAAGTATGGTTATCGCTTTGGTCAAAATTCACCCAAGGAAGTTGCAACTACATGGATGCGTTTTGCAAAAAGCGTAAAAGAAAATGAAAATTTATAAGACAAGAAAGGATATGCAAATGAAAGAATTAAATGAATTTCGTGGTGTTGAAATGGAAGCTAATGACGAAAAAAAAGAAGTGGGATTTCAGGAAAATACATCTAATATAACACTGCCATCCGGTTGCATGACATCGAATCAGATCTATGTTGCGCCAGAAAGCGATCAGTCTGAAAAAAAACGCAAAAATAAAAAGGGAAAATCAATGGATGATAAGAAGAAACGTAAAACGAATATCATTCTTCTTATTATTGCGCTTATCGTCGGAGCAATATATATGTGCTACGATTTATCAAAAGGTAAGAACAGCAAGAATGATGATGTAAGTATTATTAATACAGAGGAATCATCTCAGGATACAACAACAGAACAAAAAACACAGATTGAAAAAATAACAAGTCAGGCAATCAAGGAAAATGAAAATGCAAAGACAGAAGAATTAAAGACTACAACTGAATCTGCTGAAAATACGGAAACTACAACCGAAGTCACTGCCAATACAACAGAAACAACAGAAGTCATACCGGAACCCCAAAACAGTAATATTGGCAGTAATGAAATTGAAATTGGTGGAATAACTGTAAGCTATGAATTTGACAATACATGGAAGACCGCTGTTAAGGATCTTGCGTTTTCCGCGAGTAAAAAAACAGCAAGTGGAATACTTTCTTTGTATGTTACGGACTCCAATATCAGAATTGGAAAAACAGACCGGGTTAGAGAAATGCTTGGCACAATAAGTAATCCTTGTGAGGATGCAGGTTTGGAGCTTGTAGATTCAAAGAGTTGCGAAAAAGTAGATATACATGGAAGAGATGGTTATGTCACTTATTATCAGGGTAAGGATTCATCTGATAATAGTGTAACATCAATGGGGATCATACAGGATATAGGCGGAGATACTTATGCTTATATTACGATTGACGACACTTTCGGGTATGAGCCTGCATTACTAATTGAAAATTTAGCGATCAATGTACAGTAAGAAAGGTGAAATTGAATGGAAATACGAGATGTAATCCGCCATATATTTGTAGGATTTATGTTGATGCTTATATCCAGAATTGTGAAAGCTTATGTTTTGGACAATTACGCGGGTGAAAGTGGATTTATAAGTATAATAAATGTAATTTCAAATATGATGGCATGTTTATCTGTAGTTGTAGTTATTGGTGGGATAGTAGGGTTGGTATCATGTATAAAAGGGGGCGATATCGTTGGCGATTCTACAAAGTTAGAGCGAGGTATACATATGAGTATACCAATAATCAGGCAAAGAAAATTTGGAGGATTTTCTGTAAAAAATGAAATCATAGATATACCAAGTTCGTTTACTGATGAACAAATAAAAGAAATCACAAAAGTAGTTGAAACACCATTAAATGTTATTTTTAATAAAATAAATTTATCATCTTATGAGTACATGCAAAAAAAATTATATGGAATCTATGCCGGATTTGAACCATATATACAGACTATTTGTGAGGATGTTACTTCTTTTGTTGATAAATATGATAATGCAATGAGTCAAGAAGAAAAAGAAATACTCTGGGATAGTTTTATTTCAAGCTCATATGTAATTCAGGATGCAATCGGTACTATAAGTGAAAAAATTCATGATGCAATTCAGGATGAAGTAATATACAGAGCAGACTATGAAAATGCATTACGATCTTTATCAAAATCAGAAGCAACTCAAAATGCGACAGGATATCAATTATTTGGGAATCTTAAAATGCTTAACACTTTATATTCAGATGAAATTGACAACCTACAAACAAAGTACGATAAAAAAAGCAAGAAAAAGAATAAAAACGCATAATTTATTTATCTGGACTAAAGCTGTTATATTTTAAATATAAAAAATAATAACAGGAGGCTTGTCTATGGAAATGCATAAAATATATAATGTAAAACCATTTCGATACATAAAAATAGGAGATCCTATGTATCTGGATGATATTGAAACATCAAAAGATATAAAAATGGTTAAACGCTTAAAGAAACTGGTATTGAATCAGAAAACGCCTTTTACAAATAGGGAAACAAAAGTGATTGTAAATACAGAGATGGCTGGAAACAGAACTCTGGATTACAGAATTATAATCTATCAGGCAAAAAAGAATTTTATTCATAAAGACAAAGTTTTAGATTGCCTTATGAAAGGAGAAATGTATACGGATCTGATAAAAGAGATCAGGCAACTTGGATGCGATACAGCAGAATTTCATATGTTTGTAGATGACGAGATGATCCGATTTAATACCTTAAGCGATGGCTACTACGGAACGTCGATATTGTTAAAAAATAACGATGCATTATGTGTAGACATTTCGCTTACAGCAGATGCTTATTCATGGGAAAATGTAAATGATATAATAAAGCATCTGTTTACAGTATTGTAATCATATTATACATTTAGATGATAGAAAGATCTGAGGTTTATACTCAGGTCTTTTTTATTTTTGCAGTATAGATTACTCATATTTAAAATATATCAGAAAAACAGGAGGATTAAAGTATGAAGTATTTAATCAGCAGATATAACATAAATATCGTGAAAGAAATTTGTCAGAGAGATAACATTCCTTATAAAGTAATGCCATCTTCTAATGACAAAGATTATTTATTTGATATGGCTATTTCAAGAGCCAGATTCCGGGAACTTTTGGATGATGTGATGTGTGAGCAACAGAGAAAGCGAACGAAAACATCAACACCATATGTAACCGCAAAAACAATTTATAATCCAGAGAAATTTCAGAAAGTATTAGGATCCGGCAATAAATTTCGGATCACTGTTCATGAACTGAACAAATTATAACGATGTGATTATGGGACTGCTGATATGTATTTATCATGCGGTCCCTTTTTTTAGGAAGGGGGTACTTGAACATGACAAGTACATATTTGATTCAAAATGCTGGGAAATGGTTTGGTATCGATAGATTTGGACACACAGTAGATAGACATTTCAACATGCCGGATACATATTTGAAAAGACGATCGTTATCGCATAATAAGCGTATGACATCCACATTTGTAAATTGCACATTAGTAGATATCTATGAAATGGTTCTCGATGCAATTACAAATTCTGCGGATGAAATAGTCGATTGGATGGATGATTGGCTTGATGATGGCTGCTGGGGATTATATGTTAATTTACCAAAGAATATTAAAGGGCGGCAATACATAAAAGATACAGATTCCTATTATGATTGTGATATGGCTCTTATAATATTAGGAAAATGTTCGGATAGAAGAAAAATAAAAATAGTGACTGCTTTTCCGTACAGCAGAAACTATGAACCAGCTATTGAAAATTAATGCTTTAAAACATTATAAAAAACCGTATTTTATTGATACGGTTTTTTTTCTGCAAAAATATAATAACATATTAATCATGTATAATAAAATAGTAATAGATATGACATTATAAAAGGGAGAAATACAGAATGGAAAATGAATATAAAGTAGAAGAAACTAAGTTTGGAGTAAAAACTGCACATCCTAGTTATGGGACCTTATTATTTAATAGGGCATATGGAGGCAAGACACCTTTGTTTGGCAGCAGTATTGAACATAGTAATGTAATAACAATGGAGCTTAGACATGCAGATATAACAAGAGGATTAACCCGGGATTATATTTACGGAAATAAACCTATCGCAATCGTAGAAATGAGCTATTCACAATTTGCAGAAGCAATTACAGCATTTGGACAAGGCACAGGAATACCAGTTACGATCCGTTATACTGAAAAAGATGGTAGAATTTCTTCTTGTGACTTTATCAGTAAAAGAGAACAGTTTACGGATGAATTCAAAGGTAAAACAAAAGAGGCAATGAATGAGTCACAGCAGTTAATTCAAGATGTGACTGATTTGTTTTCACAGAAAAAAGCACTAACCAAGGCAGATAAAGAGGCTGTAATATCTAAGCTTAGAAAATTAAGCATGGATCTTGGATGTAATTTGGATTTTATTGCAGACCAATTTAATGAGCAAATGGATAAGACTGTTATGGAAGCAAAGGGAGAAATTGAATCATTTTGCCAGAATAAAATAAATTCTATTGCATCTGGAGTCTTGGTTGAACATCGAGAAGACATTTTAAAGCTTGAAAACCCAGTAAATATTGAAATGGAATGAGAGGCAGGTGTCACTATGAATGGACGAATTTTGGATCAATGTACAAAGGATGCATGGGATATCATTAGTGGTAGGAAGAAAATAGTTGGAAATAAAATTGTTCCATGTCGAGATGATAAAAAAGAAGAAAAAAAAGAAAATGATTATGGCTGGCTTGCTCCTGATGGGACGTTCTATAGCGTTGAATTTGGCTGTCATCAAGCATGGGCGACAGAATTTCTTGCAAATGAATACAGAAGTGGAAATAAAGCCGTAAAAGTAAGTTATCAAGAAGAATCCGGCGACAAACTTTGTGAAATGGGTTTTATCTTGATACATAATCCGCATGGATATAATTTATCTATTACAAGAGATTTATCGAAGAGAATAACAACAAGACAAAAGGCTTTCTTGATAGATTATTTTAATAAGCGTGGATTGACGGAATGGAGCTATAAATTAAGTGAAGATAGAATATAGATATTTCATATCAAAGTTACAAGACGGAAACGGTTGTATATTCTGAAATGAAAGTATGATGTCAAGTAGGATGTATTTTGCTATAATACATCCTACACCACGAAGCAAAAACTGAAAAAAGTGTACTCATGATCAATGACTATATGACACAAGGAGTCTGTATCAAGTAGTGCGGCCGGATCATTCTCCTTTCCGCATAACTAAAAATTCAGTTAGATTAGGTATCTTTGTCCATATTCTCCGGATCAGTTGTTTCATTCAAGTGTTTCTTCAAACATTCGGTCAAGATAGAACTAATCCAAGCTCTGAGTTTCTTAGAAATACTTGCACCAATAAGAATAATGATGCTAACGACAAAATTAATAATTGTCACATAATCGGCTACGGTTGATACATTTAATGAACTCATGAATTGTTCCTCCTTTATATAAACAAGGGAGTACACTTTCTGAAAAGAATTTTAACATGAATAAGCAATGTACACAATAAA
>ULPX01073830.1_pt1 | contig 22331 bp, 24 predicted proteins | sample 1953911 | NCBI WGS metagenome assembly ULPX01 (sample SAMEA4835640, study PRJEB28245) | human gut metagenome | biome: gut microbiome; material: fecal sample | place: Denmark | collected 2008 | reverse complement strand
TGATGACCTCGTAAAGTCGCAATTTATCGAGATGTTCGGCAATATTGTTCGTAACGAAAGAGAGTGGCCTTGTGAGAGCGTGGAACAGGTCGCTCCTGCTGTGCCATACAAGGGGCAGATTGCCTCGTTTGATGGAAAATTTTGGCTTTTAAATCTTGACATGGTAGAAGCCCAAACGGGAGAAGTAATTTCAAAAGTTATGGTCGATCCAGCAGAAATCGGTAATTCGACCACGACTTTTGATAGAGGCAATGTCTTATATTCAAAATTGCGTCCGTACTTAAACAAAGTTGTTATCCCCACCGAAAGCGGGTATGCCACGTCGGAGTTACTTCCTTTGAGACCGAATCCAGGGAAATTGAACAGGTATTATTTCGCTTCGGCACTTCGAAGCGATGCTTTTGTCGGGTATATACAAGAACAAGTAGCAGGTGCGAAGATGCCCCGTGTTTCAATGGGCGTGTTCAGAGCATTTCGTATTCCTTGCCCACCGATGTTGTTGCAAGAACAATTTGCTCGCTTTGTCGAACAGACCGATAAATCAAAAATTCCCTCGGAGATGGAGGTGGCAGCATGAGTGGATATTATGCTTTGAACGAAATTTATGACCTCCAAATGGGGAAGACCCCTTCTCGGGACAATCAGAAATATTGGATAAACGGAAATTACGATTGGATTTCAATTGCCGATTTAACAAAATATGGGGAATATACGGGCGAAAGTAAAGAAAAAATTACCCAGACGGCAATTGAAGAAAGTGGAATTCGAGTAATTCCGTCGCATACCCTTATTATGAGCTTTAAGTTATCGATAGGGAAAGTCGCCATTACTTCACGGGACTGTTTTTCCAACGAAGCTATAATGGCTTTTATAGATAAAGGGGTTGAAAAGATAATCCCAGAGTATGCTTATTATTTATTCTTGGCGCAAGATTGGGGCAAAGGGATAAACCGCGCTGTTATGGGAGCGACATTAAACAAAGCGACACTTTCCAAATATCGAGTACATATCCATGATGAGGGTACACAAAGGGAAATTATATGCAACCTCAATAAAATTACAAATGCGATTAATTTGCGGAAACGACAAATTGAAGAAATTGATAACCTCGTGAAGTCGCAATTTATCGAGATGTTTGGCGAGATTGGTAGCGACAAAAACGGGTGGGGAATACACCCTCTTGCAGAGTATTGCGACGTAAACCCTAAAAAAGGCGAGGACACTCGAATACGAAAAGGGATGGAAGTCTCTTTTGTGCCAATGCAATCGGTTTCGGAACAAGGGGATATAGATGCGTCAGCCGTAAGAACTTATGAGGAAGTACAAAAGGGGTTTACTTATTTTTCAGAAGGGGATGTCCTTTTCGCAAAAATTACTCCTTGTATGGAAAATGGCAAAGGGGCGATTGCACGGGGGCTGAAAAACTCAGTGGGATTTGGCTCTACGGAATTTCACGTTTTGCGACCTAAAGCTGGGGTCTGCAATTCAGAATGGATATACGCCATAACATCTTTTCCTCAATTCAGACAGGATGCAGCGAGGAAGATGACAGGAAGCGCGGGGCAACGCAGAGTCCCAGCCTCTTTTTTGGCGTCATATCTGGTTTCATGTCCTCCTTTTGAGTTGCAGGAACGGTTTGCTCGATTTGTCGAACAGACCGATAAATCAAAAATTCCCTTTGAGACGGAGGTGGCGGCATGAGAAACTTCGTCAACTTGGGAGAATATACTCGCATTCGAACAGGGAAATTGGATGCAAACGCATCTTCCCCGAATGGTAAATATCCGTTTTTCACCTGTTCCCAAGAACCGCTGCGCATAAAAAGTTACTCCTATGATTGTGAGTGCGTTTTGGTCGCAGGGAATGGGGACTTAAATGTTAAATATTATAACGGAAAATTTGATGCATATCAAAGAACATACATAATCGAAAGCCTTGATAAGGACAAACTGTTGCCTCGATATATGTTTTATTTTTTGGAATTATATATTGAGACGTTGAGAAAAGAGTCGATTGGCGGGGTAATTAAGTATATCAAGCTTGGGAATCTTACAAATGCAAAGATTTTTTTGCCTGATCTTGCGACACAACAAAAAATAATTGACATTTTAGATAAAAGTGTCGCTGCTATTGCTCGCAGGAAAAAACAACTTGCAAGCTGCGATATGCTCGTGAAGTCGCAATTTATCGAGATGTTCGGGAGAGAAACAGAACGAGTTCCACTTTCGCATTATATTGCCACATTAGAGGCGGGTAAAAGTCTTGCGGGGGAGGAAGAAAATCCGAACAAAGTATTAAAAACAGGTGCTGTGAGTTACGACTATTTTGACGGGACGCAGGTTAAAAATTTGCCGATAGATTACAGCCCATTACTTGAGCATAAGGTTAATGATGGCGATATTCTGATAAGTCGCATGAATACTTCGGAGTTGGTCGGTGCGGCGGCTTATGTTTGGCGTGCGCCTGAAAATACCTATATCCCCGATAGGTTGTGGCACGTTAAGTGTAAAGATTGTAATCCTATTTTTCTCTGGCAGTTGCTTATACAACCATCAACAAAGCGGAGTATTAGGCGAATCGCTTCTGGTACAAGTGGTAGTATGAAAAATATTTCCAAGCAAGGGCTTCTGGGAATCAAAGTGCTTTGCGTGAAAAGGGAAAAACAAGACCAGTTTGCTCGCTTTGTCAAACAGACCGATAAATCAAAATTTAGAATCAAACAGAGCCTCGAAAAGTTGGAGACTTTATACAAAGCCTTGCTTCAAAAATACTTCGGGTGATTAGTTCTCTTGAAAATGACAGCCCAAAGCTGCATTTAATATATTTTTCCGGAGACAGAAACAAATGGTAGCAGAATTAATCACCGAAATTCAACAAGGAATGGCTGCATATTTGGACAACGCCCAAATGATGCAGCTGCAAAAAGTATTGAGCCACACTTTGTTTGGCGTGGAGGTTACAAAGAGACAGGATCAACAGGATACCCTGGCAGCAAACGAAGAATTATTGCATTCATTTTTGGCTGCAAAGCATATTGAGGGCTGTTCTGATAAGTCATTAAAATATTATAATTCCGTCATAGAAAATATGCTCGGAGACGTGGATAAGCCCATAGTACATATAGTAACCGACGATTTACGGCAGTATTTGGATCGATATCAGAAACAAAACAATGCCAGTAAAATAACGGTCGATAATGTGAGGAGGATACTTTCTACATTTTTTGCGTGGCTGGAAGATGAGGATTATATCCTTAAAAGCCCTGTTCGTCGCATTCACAAGGTAAAAGCGGGTAAAACGATAAAAGAGACCTATACCGATGAGGCACTGGTTATTATGAGCGATAATTGTGAATCCGTAAGGGATTTGGCAATGATTGACCTGCTGTCATCGACGGGGATGCGAGTCGGAGAACTGGTAAATCTCAATAGAGATGACATAGATTTTGAGAACCGCGAGTGCATTGTGTTCGGAAAAGGGGAAAAGGAGCGCGTGGTTTATTTTGATGCGCGCACAAAAATACATCTTCAGAATTATCTGAACAGCCGTGATGACGATAACGAGGCTTTGTTTGTTTCCCTGTTAAAACCACACAACAGGCTCCAAATTAGCGGTGTAGAGATCCGTTTGCGTGAATTGGGGGTAAGATTGCACATTAATAGGGTGCATCCTCATAAATTCAGACGGACTCTTGCCACAAGAGCGATTGACAAGGGGATGCCTATCGAACAAGTACAGCGTGTTTTGGGACATGAGAACATCGAAACGACCATGCATTATGCCCAAGTTCGCCAAAATAACGTGAAAAATTCGTACCATCGCTTCATGGGATAACTGGCTCTAAATCGCAATTTATCGAGATGTTCGAGGGCGAAAAGTATCCGGATTGTCCAATTAAAGAGTTAGTGACGGGACGGGTGGAAAGTGTTCGAAAAAGATATAAGCCCGAAGATCGAATTCGATATGTCGATATTTCCTCGATAGATAATAAATTGAATCAGATGACAGGCTATACCGAGTATAGTCTCCAGGAGGCTCCATCGAGAGCGCAACAGTGTATTGAGAAAGGGGATATACTTGTTTCGACGGTAAGACCGAATTTGCGAAACATAGCAATGAACACTTTTGACGATGACCACATGGTCGCATCGAGTGGGTTTTGTGTTTTAAGAGCCACTACTTGTAATCGCAGCTATTTGTTAGCGGCTTTATTGTTGGATAAATTCAGCAGAAAAATGAGTGAACTTACAACAGGTGCTAACTATCCTGCAATCAAGGACTCGGATGTTCTTGGGTATAGAATTCCAAGACCTCCTATCGAGAGGCAAAATGAGTTCGCTCGATTTGTCGAACAGACCGATAAATCAAAAGTTCTCTTGGCGATAGAGTTATTTTTCCATTTATATACGGCAATATGCCTTAAGGCATTTGAAAAAAGTTCACAAATGATGTATAATCATAGATAAGAGGTGGCGCGATGAAGAATTTTGACTTCTTAAGAGAATGTCCGCAATTGAAAGACCTGTCGACTTATTGTGACGAGGCCGAGACTTTTGCGCTCTCTTATCCACGCATATCAGCCATTTCTGCCAGGAACGCACTTGAGTTTGTAATCAAATACACTTACAAGGCGAAATGCGGAGATATTCCCGCCCGTGCCAGCCTGTTTGAACTGATTTCCAGCTACGAAATTACGAACTTTATCAATGACCAATGCATCCTCGACTCACTGCATTATATCCGTATTTTAGGAAATAACGCTGCCCACAATAATAAGATAAAGCCGAGCGAGGCAATGCTTGGGCTTGAGAACCTCCACTTTTTTGTGGGCGAAATGCTCATTCTTTTGGGGCTCATAAAAGATTATCCTGCTTTTGATAAGTCGTTGGTGGAGAAAACGAAAGAAGAGCAGCCACCGATTACGGAAGAGAAGATCGAGGTTAAAGCGGAAACAGAAAATGTTTTCAAGCAGGGTATTAATAAGGGGACAAAATTCAATGCGCAGCGTCCCGATTACATGAGCGAGGCGCAGACACGAAAGATTTATATCGACCTGTATTTGCGAGAGGCAGGTTGGGATGTTTGCGACAAAGAGAATGTCTGTATCGCAGGCAAAGCCGGCATTGAAATTAAAGTGGAGGGGATGCCCAACGGAACCGGAGAGGGGTTCTGTGATTATGTATTGTTTGGGCGCGATGGGAGACCCTTGGCTATTGTTGAAGCGAAAAAGACAAGTGTTTCGCCGGAGAAGGGGCGGCACCAGGTATGTCTCTATGGCGAATGCATGAAGCGAAAATATGGTTACACCCCTGTGTTGTACTATACGAACGGGTATAGTCTGAAAGTAATAGACGGAATTTATCCAGACCGCGAATTGATGGCTTATCATACAATTGATGAGCTGGAACTGATGATTCAACGTCGGGATAGGAAAGATATCACCGATTTGCGAATCGATGACGAAATCACAAATCGCCCGTATCAGAAGATGGCGATAACGAGCATCTGCGAGCATTTCAATAAAAAGAATCGTCGCGGGCTGTTAGTGATGGCAACCGGGACAGGTAAGACGCGCGTTGCAATATCGCTGGTCGATGTTTTGGCTCGCAACCAATGGGTGAAAAATGTCCTTTTCCTCGCAGACAGGACATCGCTCGTAAACCAGGCAAAACGCAACTTCATGAAACTTCTCCCGCACATGAGCGTGTGTGAACTTTCTGCAGCAGGAGAGAAGGATATGAATGCGCGGTTGATGTTCTGCACATATCAGACGATGATAAACTACATCGACAGCGACACGAAGGGTTTTTCGACAGGACGGTTTGACCTTATTATTATTGATGAGGCGCACAGATCTATCTTTAAAAAGTATTCCTCAATTTTCGCGTATTTCGATAGTTTACTTGTCGGATTGACGGCAACACCGCGAGACCAGGTCGATGCCAATACATATAGAATATTCGGGTGCGAAAGCGGTGTCCCGACTTTTTCGTATGGTCTGGAAGAAGCCGTCAAGGATAAGTACCTTGTCGACTGGCGCGAGCCTTTGGAAAGGACGACGACGATTCTTGAAAGAGGGATTAAATATAAAGACCTGTCCGCCGAAGAAAAAGAACAATACGAAGAAGTGTTCGGCGCAGACATGGTCGATACGGAAATTGGGAATAATGAAATTTTCCGTACAGTATATAACGAAAATACTTGTGACCGCGTCCTTGAAACCTTGATGAACGAAGGACTCAAGATCGACAACGGGGAAAAAATCGGAAAGACTATCATTTTTGCATATAACCATAAGCACGCCGAGTTGATAGTGGAGCGTTTTCATAAACTGTATCCGGGGAAAGGTGCGAATTTCTGCCGTCTTATAGATAATTATGTAAATTATGCGGATAGCCTTATTATTGAGTTTGAAGAAAATCCAGATTTTCAGATTGCAGTATCGGTCGATATGCTCGATACGGGTGTAGACGTTCCTGCGGTTTTGAACCTCGTGTTTTTCAAACCTGTAAAATCATACATCAAATTCATGCAGATGATTGGCAGGGGTACGAGATTGTGTCCGGATGTTTTTGGCCCGGGGAAGGACAAGGAATATTTCAATATTTTCGATTGGTGTCATAACTTTGAGTATTTTTCAGAGCCGGAGCATAGGATACAAAAAGGTATTGCAGCCATTTCGCTTACGCAAAGGCTGTTTGAGCTTCGCCTGGACATTCTGCAGGAATTGCAAAAAATCGAACACCAGGAACAAGAATTCAACAAGCAATACTATGATATGCTCAAATCACAACTGCTTGGATTAGTGAAGCATATCAAAGGGAATAGTTCTCGTATTAGTGTTAGGCAGAAAATGCAATACCTGGATAAGTATACCGACGAAGATACATGGCAATGCATTTCGCCAGTCATGGCAAAAGAGATAAAAATCCATATCGGCCCGTTGGTAGAGGAGGATACGACCGACCATAAATATAGCAAGGCGTTCGATTGTAAGGTACTCTTTATCGAATTCGCTTTATTGACGACGGGTAATGCGTCTGTGGCACAAGACGAAATAGCCACGATTCGCACCACAGCAAAGTATTTGCTTGCCAAAGCATCCATTCCTCAAATAATGCAAAAGGCAAAGGTTCTGAAAGAGATCGAAAGCGAACAATTCTGGGGAAATCCTGCCTTGTCCGATTTGGAAAGAATCCGAATTGAGGTCAGAGAACTGATGAAGTTCTTGGAGGGCGATACCACCGTTAGCGTATTGACAGATTTCAAGGACGAGGCGATAGAGCTGAAAGGCAGTTCGGTTGGGCTCCTCGACATTCGTACATACCGGGAAAAAGTCATTGATTACCTTGCAGAGAACTACGATAATCCCGTAATCAGCAAAATCAAGAACCTCGAACAGCTTACCACCGAGGACCTTGATGAACTTGAGCAAATCCTTTGGAATCAGCTTGGGACAAAAAGCGATTATCAAAAGACAACCAGCACGCCCAACCTGGCGGTATTTATCAGAAGCCTTGTGGGTTTGGAGCAAAAGGCAATCAATGAAAAATTCGGCGAATATCTGAACGACAACGTCTTGAATGCCCAACAGCAGGAATTTATAAAGACAATTATCTCCTATGTTAATGAGAATGGAGACATTGAAACATCTGATCTGTTGAACACCTCGCCGTTCGATGACCAGGATATTCTCGAACTCTTTGGAGAGAAGCTCCAAATCCTACAGTATATCGTAAATACGGTACACACTGTGGTGCAGGTGGCTGCTTAATTGCAATAATATCATGGATGTATGATACTAATTTTGAGGGCTCCTCAAAAAAATAATATAGAGAGGTAGTGAACCATGACAAAACTTCCGAGCAATTGGAAAATTTGCGCCACTTGTTCTCATTGGTGCGGGAAGCAGAGCCCTGACGTGTTCTGCTCTAATGTGGAGTTTGACCAAAACGAACGGGCAAAATGCGCGGGTGGTGGATTTAATGGCGCGCCAATGAATGCAATGGCAAGTTGCAATAAGTGGGTGCAACGTTTCAAAAAGTAAAATGTTGTAGGGGATATTTTCAACAGATAAATATAGGAACAAGTTATGCCGAACGAATTGAAATCATTTTCAGAAATTTTCAATGAACGTATTTTTCGTATTCCCGACTATCAGCGAGGTTATGCATGGGGAACAGACCAACTCGTTGATTTTTGGGAGGACTTAATTAATCTCCCGCAAGGTAAAAATCATTATACTGGGTTGTTGTCCATTAAGAAAGCAGATACAACAAGTTCGGAATATGATGAGGATCGTTGGCTGTTGAATAAAGGATACAAACTATATCATATTGTTGATGGACAGCAAAGGTTAACAACCTTTTCGATCTTTGTTCATGAAATTCTTATGTTTATCAGACAATTGAGTTTGGGCAAGGCAGAGGACGAAACATATTTCTGTGACAGTTCGTTAAAGGAAATTCGTGAAAAATATATTTCGAGGAAGAGACCGCCGAACCATATCATTACTACGTTTTTATTCGGATATGAGAAGGGGAATCCAAGCTTCAAATTTCTCGTTCACAAAATATTTGATGAGCCTGATAGTGGAACGGTTGAGGAATCGTTTTATACTAAAAATCTTTCTAACGCAAAACGGTTTTTCAGGGATAACATCAAGGCCTTATACGACAAACATGGTCTTGACGAATTAGAAAAGTTGTTTCACAAACTGACTCAACAGCTTATGTTTAACATACACGACATAGACAGTGACTATGACGTATATGTAGCGTTTGAAACGATGAATAATCGAGGGAAACGCCTTACGAATCTGGAATTGTTAAAAAACAGACTCATTTATTTAACGACGTTGTTTGATAAAAATAGTTTGGATGATGATGAGCGAGAAAAAATCAGGAAAGATATAAACGATGCATGGAAAGAAATATACTATCAATTAGGGCGCAATGTTGAGCCTTTGCCGGATGATGAGTTCTTACGAGCCCATTGGATTACATACTTTCATTATTCAAGAAAACGCGGCGACGACTACATCCATTTTCTATTGAGACGCTTTTCGGCAAAAAATGTTTTTTCAGAACATAGTGTTTCTACAGAGGAGGAGCAGTCCGCGCCATTGTCGGATGAGGAAGCAGATTACACGGTTGATGATTCTATGGAGGAACCAGAGGATGCCCATGCGACGGTAGTAACACCAATAGAGATAGATAGGTATGTGAAAAATTTGCAGCACTTTGCTGAATACTGGTATTATAGTTGGTTTCCTTATGATGCAGGCTATTTGGCAACAGCGGATGAGAAAACATACATAGATAGATTAAATCGTATCGGTATAGGATACTTCAGAGCATTAGTAGTGGCGGCAATGTCCCTCAAAAACTCTTCGACAAGTGCGGAAAGATGCAACTTGTATAAAGCAATTGAGCGATTTATTTTTGTATTTTTCCGTCTTGCGGGATACCAAGCGAATTATTTGAGCAGCGATTATTACAATAAGTCGCGGCAAATTTTGAAAGGCGAATTGTCAATTGCTACTGTTGCGGAAAGTCTGAACAAACTTGTTAATGAAGACAAAGCGGCTATAGATTCCTTCATTGCCAGAGTCAAAAAAATGTTCAGTTCTGGAGGCGGTTTTTATTCTTGGTGGGGATTGCGTTATTTCCTTTTTGAATATGAGGCAATGCTTACTGGGAAACGAGGCTTACAGCGAGACGGCATCATGAGTTCATGGCGTCTCTTTACAACCAGCGAAAAGGACAAGGTGTCTATTGAACATATTCTACCGCAGACCCCTACAGAATGGTATTGGAAAAACCAATTTAGGGATTACACAGAAGAAGAAATCAATATACTATCAGGTTCACTCGGTAATTTGCTTCCCTTGTCCCAAAGCATTAATTCATCTTTGCAAAATGATAGTTTCGAGGAAAAAAGGAATCCTAAAAATAAAAAACGCCGTGGATATGTGAACGGTTCGCATTCCGAGATTGAAGTGGCAAATAATCGAGATTGGACAGCGCGGTGTATTTATGACAGAGGAATGCATCTTTTGGAGTTTATGGCTGAAAGGTGGTCAATACAAATCACAGCCGAACAGAAAAAGAATTTGCTTAATATTGAATTTGTGAATGATGGGCGTCAATCCAGACCTGAAATATTAAGGACTTCGCCAAAGGATTATGCGATTTTTTTAAGCGAAAGACTCAAGTCATATTATAACTTTCCGTGGGTCGAAAGGCGGGAGGATAAAGTTCTTTGTACGACATCAAGGATTGATATAATCAAATCAAATAACAGCCAATATCCCTGGGAAGGTGGTCGTTTAGTAATTTATGAATTTGATTGTGGGTCGCCAAACGGAGTATATGCTACTTGTAAAATCTCTACTCGAGCTGATAGCGTATGTGAGGATATTTTTAATAAAAGTATTGCACACAGCGACTTTACAAACGTGACATATGGGCAAAACGATACTCCCAAACCTACAAAAAGACGGCGTCGAGTGGTTGTTTTTTATCGAGATTTGTTTTCAGCCAGTGAAATGGGTAAAGGGCTGCAAGAATCAATGAACGATTTTAATCGAGCAATAGATACGCTTATTAATTCAGATATTAATAAGTTCGAGGACATCATTTTCAATTAGATTTTAAATGATGCCTACACGGATGCGAGATAAGTATCCAATGCATAGAAAACGGCGGGCGTTTAGGCTCGCTGTTTTTCTTTAACGCAAAAAGGTGTCGTCATCCGGCGACACCTAAAATTATATTGGGGGAATTCTATTGACACGAACAAATGTTCTATATATAATATAGCTGTAACTGCAACAAAGTGTTGCAGATAGAAAGAGGATAGTGTCATGAGATCAAAAGATGCGGCATTGATTCAGCAAATTAAAAAGAGCATCGAGCAGACATACGAAAGCAGCGGACGTTTTCCATCGGTTAGGGAGATCGCAGCCGAGGTGGGATGTTGCTATAGCACCGTGTCCCGGTACTTGAACGAGATGATAGACAGAGGCATCATCACGCGAGAAGGCGGGGAGTACGAAACGGAAGCGATAGCCAAGATGAACATCGACACCGTATCCGTGGCCGTGGTGGGGTCTGTCTCTTGCGGCCCGCTGACCTTTGCAGAGGAGAACATAGAGGAGTACATCAAACTCCCCACATCGCTTTTGGGCGCAGGAAAGTTCTTCATTCTTCACGCGAGCGGTCAATCCATGATAGGAGCGGGGATAGAAGACGGGGACCTTGTCGTTGTTCGGCAACAGGCGACGGCAGAGTCTGGACAGATCGTTGTCGCTTTGGTGGACGACGAAGTGACGTTAAAACGATTTTTCCCCGACTCGCAGAACGGCTGTATTCGCTTGCACCCGGAGAATAAGCGGATGAAAGATATCATCGTGGAAAGTTGCCAGATACAAGGAGTGGCGGTAAAGGTACTGAAAGACTTATTGTGAGGTAGGTATGACGAAGCAAAGGACATATATGTGCATAGACATGAAGTCGTTTTTCGCTTCGGTGGAGTGTGCGGAACGTGGGTTGAATCCGTTTGAGACCAACCTTATTGTCGCAGATGAAACCAGAGGTGATGGCACAATATGCCTTGCAGTCACGCCCAAGATGAAGTCGCTCGGGGTAAAGAACCGCTGCCGTCGATACGAGATACCGAAGAATATCCGCTATCTTGTAGCAAAACCGAGGATGCAAAAATACATTGATTACGCAGCCGAGATTTATGGGATATACCTGGACTACATGGACAAGCAGGACATCTATGTGTATTCCATAGACGAATCGTTCATCGACGCAACCGATTATCTGCAGATTTACGGCAAGACACCGAAAGAGTATGCAAAAATGCTCATCGAAGAGATTGCCAGACGAACGCACATTCCGGCAACGGCGGGGATTGGCACGAATCTGTACTTGGCAAAAATCGCTTTGGATATTACGGCAAAGAAGTGTCCGGACAGGATAGGCTATCTCGACGAACGAACATTTCGGGAAACGCTTTGGACGCACAGACCGCTCACCGATTTTTGGGGCATCGCAAAGGGGATATCCAATCGCCTGGCGAAAAAGGGTATCTATGATATGCAAGGGATCACGCGATGCCCGGAAGAGATTTTGTACAGAGAGTTCGGTGTGAATGCCGAACTCATTATTGACCACGCTTGGGGGCGGGAAAGCTGTACAATGGAGGACATCAAAAACTATAAAAGCAAGAGCCGCTCGGTGTCGAACTCGCAGATATTATTCAAGGATTATTCCTACGACCAGGCGAGAATCGTCATTGAAGAGATGATCCGTTCGGGTTGCTTTGAGATGATGCGGCGCAAGGTCATAACTAATAAGGTCAGCATTACGGTCGGGTACTCGAAAGAGGTTCACTCGCCGACTGGTGGACGGATGAAAATGAGGGAAACAACGAATCTCCCAAAAATCATTGTCCCGTACGCATTGCAGCTTTACGAGAAAACGACGGCGCGAAATATGCCAATCAGACGGCTCGGCATCGGATTTGAGGATGTCTGTGACGAGGGGTGTGAAGGGTATGACCTCTTTACGAATTGGGAAGAGGTCAGGCGCGAAAAGAAACTTGCGAGGGCGACATTGGAGTTACAGACCAAGTTCGGCAAGAACGCCATCATTATGGCGTCCGACTTGCAAGAGGGCGCAACACTTATAGAAAGGAACAAACTCATCGGAGGTCATAACGCAGATGATTAGACAAGAAAGGGCAAAGCAGTTTGCGCCGTTCGATGCACTTCGCGGGCTTCGTGAGGCACTCGCAAAGAAGGAGCGAGAGCATGAACGGCAGGAGCGGGGAGAGGTTTCGGAAGAGACCGCATCCGAAATCGAAGCCGTGCTCATTAAACTCAAGCGTGGGGATCGAGCCCGTGCCGTGTTCTTCGACGACGGATACTATGTGACCGTTGAAGGGCAGGTAACGAAGTTCGACCTCACATTCAAGTACATCATGATAGAGGACGGGAAAATTCCGTTCAGCGACCTGTATGGTCTAAAAATAATATGAGGAGAAAGTGGTGATGGCAAAAGAAAAGCAGCGACATTGTACTTATTGCGGTGAGGTTATCCGGGTGCGGCTTGGACTGTTTTACAGTGATGCGTATTGCTGCAATTGCGGTTCGACGATCCGTGCCAGGCAAACGCTGTTCGGGAAACAGATATATCTAACCTATCCGAAATCGTATATTCACGACGGTACATATTTGCGTATGGAAGTGAAAGGAGGGAAAAAGAATGGCAAACGTGAAATGCCCGAAATGCGGTGAACTCAATAAGAGTTTGAATCTGGAAGAAACAAAGGGATGGTACGAGTGTTCGAAATGCGGTAGTGTAATGCAGGTGGCGGGATATGACCTCGGCTGCGTCCGCATTCCCATTATCGAATGGAAAGACCTCCCTAAGTTGGCTCATAAAGTCTGACCCTGACAATAAATAGCCCCGTATTGTCGGATACAGTAAACAATGGAGGCGCGAGTTACCTTTCTTCGGCAGTGGACTTTCCCGACCCTGCTTGCGCAGATAGGCAAATTCAAGGCTCGTGCCGGCGGGAAAAGGAGGGAAACCTTGAATGCAGGAATGGAAGCCCATTATACGGCATTGCCGTAACTGTGGTGCAAAGACAGTTGGCTTTAAGAACAAGCAAGGAGTAGTCAAAGTAGAATGCCCCAAATGCGGGGTGAGTTCAATCAGCAGGATGCTCGACCGGCGTCACGAACGATGTGATACATACGCACCGCCGGGCATGGAGAATTTGGACGAGGACGATGACAACTGAATAACGTATAACGACGGGCATGGTCGTGGCTGAAACAGCGCCTCTTTATAAACCCAAGCCCAGGTCAAATACTTGAACTATCGGTGGTTATGCCGGAAACGAGAAGCCCCGACAGAAAAGATTCCATTATAGGAGTCCGATCTGTCGGGGCTTTTTTTGTTCGTCCAAGGCCCCAAAAAAATATTTAGAAAATTTTTCAAATGGTTCAAAAAGTGAGCCATTTGCCTTTTAGAATACAGCCATCAAAGGTAAAGGAGGTGAGACAGTTGAATGCAAATGAGCGTCGCAGACAGATACTCGAAGTTCTTTGCGAACGAAGATTCGATACGATCAGCAATCTGATGTTCGAGTTTTCCGTTTCAAGAGCAACGATAAAACGCGACATCCAAGAGCTTACACTGTCTTACCCGATTTACACAACACTTGGGAACGGAGGCGGCGTTCATGTGGTAGATGGCTATCGGATTGGGAAACAGTATTTGACGAAAGAGCAGAAAAACCTGCTTGAAAAATTAGCGACGCGGCTCACAGGTGAGGACTTTCAGACGATGCAGTCTATTCTCAAAAAATTTGGAGAGCCGACCAGAGGAGACAAATGAAAGTAAAAGCAGCACTATTGGCGATGGCAATGCGCCGGGCAAGAGTTAGTCTCATGCTGTTGGCATTGGAACTGAACATGAAACAAAGAGAGTTCATCAAAACTGCACGACAGGGTGCGTTTGACTACGAACAGAGCAAACGCCTCCTGGAAATATTCGGAGCGGAAGTGATGGCAGAAGTAATCGATTGGGAGGGCATGAATGTACGCAATCCGCTCATCTGATACCTTGCGAGTGTACGATGCCTACCTTTATCGAGACGGGCTGAAAAACATTCCGGGGCGATACTTCGATGCGGACGACAAAGCATGGGTACTTCCGTACACGGACGAAGCAGTGCGGACGCTGGAACTGCTCGGCGCAAGGCTCGGCGATGGAATAGAACCGTCATCTCAAAGCAAGGCTGTCGCAAAGAAATACGAGACGATAAACACCCAGCCGAGAGTGAAAGCCACCATGTATGCGCACCAAGTCAGAGCATATAACTTCGCGCTCGAAATGCTTGAAGAGGGTCGCGCGGCAGCGATATTCGCAGACATGGGTACGGGGAAGACTCTCATCACTATCAGTACGGTCGGGACTCTATATGAACAGGAGCGCATCCATAAAATGCTCGTGGTATGTCCGAAGTCCATCGTCGGGGTATGGGAAGAAGAGTTCCGAAAGTTTGCGGGTTTTCGATACGCGCTGACGGTATTGGATGGGACGCTCGAAAAAAAGAAGTGTGCCTTTGAGTTCATGAACGGCACGGCGTTGCAAGTCATTGTGGTGAACTACGAAAGTTGCTGGCGGCTCGAAAAGGAAGTGTCAAAGTGGCGACCGGACATCATTGTCTGCGACGAGTCGAGCAAAATCAAGAATCCCCAGACCGCGCAATCCAAAGCCCTGCATAGGCTCGGACGGATTTCAAAATACAACATGATTTTGACGGGAACACCGACGACGGGCAGTCCGCTTGACTTTTTCAGTCAGTACAAATTCCTTGACGAAAGCATCCTCGGCACGAGTTATTATCTGTTTCGGAACAAATACGCGATCCTCGGCGGGTATCAACGGCACCAGGTCATTGGTTATCAAAATCTCGCAGAGTTGGTCGAGAAAGTTCACGCCATCGCTTTCCGAATAAGGATAGAGGATGCGGTCGACCTGCCGCCGTTCATTGACGAAGTTCGGAGCATACGTCTTGAGGAGCGGGCAAGGGTGATATACGATAACCTCAACCGCGACTGCTGTGCTTTACTTGCGGAAGGCGAAGTCACAGCAAGAAACGTGCTGACGCAGCTCTTGCGGTTATCGCAATGTACGGGCGGATTTATTCGCAGCGATGAGATGAGCGAGCCGCAAAAGGTGAGCGAGGCGAAACTCGACGCGCTCGAGGATATCGTGGACGGATGTATGGAAGAAGGAAAGAAGCTCGTCGTCTTTGCAAGGTTCGTTCCCGAGATCGAGGCGATAGAGCGGATGCTGAAAAAGAAAGGCATCGGGTACTCGCTCATTATGGGCAGCGTAAAAGACAGAGCGGAGCAGGTGCGCAGATTTCAGGAAGAGGAAGACGTGCGAGTATTTGTCGGGCAACTTCAGACCACGGGTATGGGGCTGACCTTAACCGCCGCCTCGGTAGCCGTTTATTATTCCCTGGACTTCAGTTACTCCAACTACGAGCAATCGCGGGCAAGGATACATCGTATCGGACAAAAGAGAAAGTGCCTGTACATTCATTTGGTTTGCAAAGGAACGGTCGACGAAAAAGTCATGAACGCACTCAAGCACAAGGGGGACATAGCCAAGCTGATGGTGGACGATTGGAGGAGTTTGCTCAATGGGTAGTTTCAAAGATTTAACCGGACAGCACTTCGGGCGGCTCACAGCATTGGAATCGCTGCCGCCGCACGGCAAGAATTCCGCAAGGCTTTGGCTCTGCGAATGTGAGTGTGGAGAAATAGCAATCGTCAGAGGGACAGACCTCACGAACGGGCATACCATGTCGTGCGGGTGTTATCGAAAAACGAGAAAGGCCATACCCATGTCCGAACTTCGATTGCACAGGATATGGTCGAATATGAAGCAGCGATGCGCGAATCCGAATAAGCACGACTTCAAATACTATGGCGCACGTGGAATAACTGTTTGCGAGGAATGGCGGCAAGATTTTTGGAACTTTTATCACTGGGCAATGCTGAACGGCTACAAGGATGGACTGACCATCGAGCGCGTCGATTATGACGGGAACTACGAGCCGAGCAATTGCAAATGGATAAAGGCGACGGATCAGCAGCGGAATATGCGCACCAACCGAGTGTTCGAGGTGTTCGGGCGGCGGTTCACTCTAACAGAATTGTGCCGACTTTACGGACAGCCGAGAAGCACGGTAACAGACAGGCTGGATAAGGGACAGCCGCTACTTACGGCATTAAAGAAAAATGGGAGGTATAAATTGGACAACAGGCTTTTGGAACTGTCGGACAGGCTCAAAGTGCTGCGCGACAAAAAGGGTGACCTCGAATATGAGGTCAAACAAGTGAGCGGGGAGATCGAGAACATCACCACCGAGATGATAGGGCTCATGACGACCGACGAGCTGTCGAGTTTTAATCGCAACGGCGTTACGTTCTCGCTCGTTACGCAGGAATATCCTGCGCCCGAACCCGAGAGAAAACCGGAACTTTGGGCGGTGATGAAAGAGCAGGGGTTCGAGCATCTGTTCACGATCAATGCCCAAACTCTGCAAGCAACGGTCAAAGAGTTGATTGCAGAAAACGACGGGGTTCTGCCGACATGGTTGGATGGACTCGTCAAGATTGCGGAGAAAAATTCTATCCGCCTGACAAAATCGAAGAAATAAAAAAAGGAGATATCAATCATGGCAAACGAAATCGCAAAGAAAGAGAACACGGAACTGACCTACAATGAGGGCATCGACCTCGCCAGTGTATTTGCGGAGGAAATGGATGGACTCACGCCGACCTTTGAGCGCATCAAGATTCCCTCGGGCGGCGGCATCTCGTTCGAAGTACCCGGCGACGATCCCGAGAACCCCGACACGGTCAAAGAGTTCAAGGCAGTCATTCTGTATCATCACCCCATTAACTGCTACTACAAAGAAGAGTACACGGGTGGCAACAATCCTCCCGATTGCGGCTCGATGGACGGTCACGTCGGGATCGACGCGGAGAGCGGTGAAGTGAAGAACTGCGCCGAGTGTCCGTTCAACAAGTTCGGCAGCGGCAAGAACGGCGCAAAGGCTTGCAAGCAGAAACGCCGCATCTATCTCCTGCGTGAAGGGGAGGCTCTGCCCACGCTGCTCTCGTTGCCTACGGGTTCGCTCGCGGCATTCTCGCGCTACATCATGAACCTGCTCGGCAAAGGGAAAAAGAGCAACGCGGTCGTGACGCGGTTTTCGCTCAAGAAAGCCCAGAACAGTGGTGGCATCAATTACAGCCAGGCGGTATTCGCGCTCGATCGTTCGCTCACGCCCGAGGAGATGACGAACGTCAACCGTATGACCGAGCAGGTCAAGGCACTTGCGAACAGAGTCGTAGCGCTTGACGAAGAATAATCCGGCAGGGGGGAAGGGCGGCGGCTTAACCGTCGCCCCAAGACCCCGAAGGAGTTCTATGAAGAGACAAAAGATCGTTTATATCTGTTCGCCGTTGCGCGGTGATCTGGAGGGGAACATCGCAAAAGCCAATTTTTATTCGAGATTCGCATACGAGCAAGGGTGCATCCCGATTGCGCCGCACGCGATTTTCACGCAATTCCTCAATGACGGCAATCCGAATGAGAGAAAGAGCGGAATGGCTATGGGGCTTGAACTCCTTGACCGTTGCGACGAATTGTGGGCATTCGGACCGCTTATCAGCGACGGAATGAAAAAAGAGATTGAACACGCCCGAAGAAAAGATATCCCGATTCGATATCTATCGGAGAGCCTGGAGGAAGAATGACGGACATTTTCGAAACGGTAAAAAGCCAAGTAAAAATAGCCGACGTGGTGGAGTTTTTCGGCGTAAAACTGAACAGCCGGGACAAGGGGCTTTGTCCGTTTCATCGTGAGAAGACTGCTTCGTTTTCCGTGGACCGCAAGAACAACATCTTCACTTGCTTTGGCTGCGGAGAGACGGGCGACGTCATCACGTTTGTGTCCAAGATAAAAGACATCGAGCCATACGAGGCAGTGAAACTGCTCGCGGAGATTTACCATATCGACGTGCAGGATGCAAAGCCGCAAAAGCCGAGCATTAAAAAATACCTGCAAGCCTGTATGAAAGATGTGGACAAGACGGATTATTTCGCAAAGCGTGGACTGACAGCAGAAACGGTCAAGAAGTTCTGTTTGGGGTTCGACATTCACCGGAACGCAATCGTCCTGCCGTATTCATCCGAGCTGACATATTATCAAACCAGGAGCATTGCCGACAAGAAGTTCTATAAGCCTCCGACCGAGGAAGCGGGAGCCGAGCCGTTATTCAATCGCAAGGCATTGTGGGCATCGGACAAGGAACCGGTCTTCGTTGTCGAAAGCCCGATTTGCGCCTTATCCGTTATGCAATGCGGGGGACTGGCGGTATCGCTCTGCGGTGTTGGCGGGACAAGCAAAATCGTCAAGGACTGCAAGATAAAAAAGCCAACGTCGCCGCTCGTGCTGTGCCTGGACAATGACGAACCCGGACAGAAAGCCTCCGAGCAGCTCGCAGCCGAACTCATGGAAATGGGTGTACGGTATGTGGTATTCAATGTCGCAGGTGACTGTAAAGACCCAAATGAACTGCTGATGCAGGATGCGGGGAAGTTGAAAGAACGGATCGCCGCCGCCAAGCGCGAGGTGAAAAAGAAGTATAAGCGCGGCGTGGCGAGCATCTCGGCAAGCGAATTACAGACAGCGGTCATAGACCCGCCGGAGTGGTTGATCCCGGAGGTGTTGCCGCAGGGACTCGCTATTCTTTGTGCCTCGTCAAAGGTCGGAAAGAGTTGGATGGCAATGCAGATGTGTGTGGCTATCAGCCAGGGAAAACAATTCCTCGATTATTCGACGAACACGGCGGGGTGTCTATACCTTGCACTCGAAGACGGGGTATTCCGTTTGAAAGACCGATTGAACAAAGTTCTTCACGGCGGGCAAGCACCGGGGAATTTTTATTTGTCGGTCAAGGCGGGCGGGTTGGACGGCGGGCTCATCAAACAGCTCAACGAAGAACTCGATGAACACCCGGACATCAAACTCATCATCATCGACACATTGCAAAAAGTAAGGGGATCGGCAAAACGAAACGAACTCGCCTATGCGACGGACTACCGTGAACTCGGCGGGCTGAAGGAATATGCCGACCAAAAGCGCATTTGCATATTCCTCATTCATCACCTGCGCAAGATGGCAGACGAGAATGACGTGTTCAACATGATTTCTGGTTCGAACGGCATCATGGGCGTATGCGACACGATATTCATCATCTACAAAAAGAAACGCCAAGACGAAAACGCCATGATGTTCATGACAGGGCGAGACATCCGGCAGAAAGACATCGTGGTGCATTTCGACGAGACGGAGTATCGGTGGGAAATGGTCGGCTCGGCAGAAGAAGAGGAGCGCAAACGCAAAAAGCGAGAGTATGACAATAACCCAATCGTTCGAACGATGAAGGAGTTGGTGAACAAGCCGCCATTCGTATGGAGAGGCACGGCGACCGACATGATGAAATCGGTGTTCGATGTGACAGGGGAAACCTTTGCAGGATCATCCGCGACGCTCGGAAAAATGATTTCGGAGATAGAGACGCAGCTCTACTACGACGGCATACAACATACGACCAAGCGCAGCGGGGCAAACAGGATGCACTACTTCACCAAACGGCAGGATTACAGACCTTACAGGCAGGGATATTTATTCGATGACGGCGACGAGGAATAATCTAAAATCCGTATCGGTGTTCGAGAATTCTGTAAATTCCCTGTCACCGGGCAAAGAAACTATAATTTCCCTGTCGAGGTCGAGATTGTCTGTAAAAAACTGTTGCCGAGAAAATGGCTGAAAAATCGCCTGTTTTGGGCAAAAAGTGGGCATTTTGCAAGGGTTTTGCGGGATGTTTTCCTCGGATTTTGCTCACGGGCAGAGCCGTTTCCTGTAAAAAAACTCTGGGCATCGAAAAAACCTATAAAAAAACTGTGGGGCTCGACCGTCCATATATTTCGCATATATGCATTCGCGGAAAGCGCATATTTGGGCGGTTTTGAGTCGCTTTCGATGGGTTTTGAAGGGGTTTTCGCTCTAAAATCCATATCGAAAACCCGAAAAACTCTAAAAAAACTGTCGGCAGCCGAAATCGCTGTAAATTCCGTATCGCTGCCCCGAATTCCTATAAATTCCATGTCGGAAAAGACAGGGGCTGTAAAATCGGGCAGACAACGGATCGCGGTAGGAAGATACCGCTTAATTGTGACGGGAGATGACGACAAATACAGAAACCAACCGTCACTACTGTCACAACCGTCACTACCGACGCAGACAGGAAAAACAAAAAACCAGAAGAGAGATTACTGTCACACTGGTAAAGTAGTATTTTATGACGGGTGTGACGGGAATGACAGGAGATTTTATGAAAGAGAGTGAGTTGATACGAAAAATCAGCGAATACCTCAAGAGCGTTCCCGACCTGTTCTTTTGGAAAGAGCATGGCGGGATGTACGGCACGGCGGGCATTCCCGATTTGATAGTCTGTTATCGGGGACGGTTCATTGGGCTGGAGTGCAAAGTCGGAAAAAATGAAGCGACCGTTCTGCAATCGCTGACCATTCGCCGCATCTTGCGGGCGGGAGGTTATGCGATGGTGGTGCGGTCGGTCGAGGAAGTAAAACAACTGATATCAGCCTTTGAGCAGGAGTAATATGCAAGCGACGGAAAGAATGATTCACAAAGTATCAGTAGCGGAGGAAGCCGTTTTCGATTATGAAGAGTTGGTCGGCGCGCAGCCGCCCATCCGCGACATTAAGCAGGAGGTCGAAACCTACCTGAACATAACCGCTGCCCGGGCGCGTGGATATTATTTCCGAGTGAAGTATTACGACGAGGCGATAGACCGGATGCTGATGCTCTTCCTGTACAAGGGTGAGAAGTTCGGGAGAATGCAGGTTTGGAAAGTGACCGGTATATGCTTTGCGGAAGACTGGACGGAAGAGCAGGAGGAAAGCGGTCAGATTCGGTTTTGGCTGAAGACAAAGATATGCGACATTCCGCCCGAAGTGGATTGGGTGGTCAAATATCGGGTGTGGCAGGAAGAGGAGGCAAAAGCACGGGAGGACTACAATGACTGAAGTGGAGATCAGGGAATACCTGCAAAATTATAGAGACAGGAAAACAATAGCCGATTACAAGGCGCAAAACGGCAGGAAGGATGACAGGGACGTGGTGTGCATCCAGGCAATCGAGAATTGTATGCGGTTACTGCCGGACGGACTCGGAGATATTCTTCGGATGCACTATATCGAGAGAAAATCCCTACGGAAGATCGCAGCGGAACATTTCTATTGCAAGGACACTATTGCCAAGCGCAGGGATGAGGCAATAGCTCTTATGGGCGAGTGCTTGGCAAGCGTATGAAAGCATAGACAAGGGTAGACACTTTTCCTCCGAAAGTAGCCAAAACGTGCGTATAATGAGAGTAGGTAATATCCTCCGAGGGGGAAGGGAGCGACCCGAGCGGCGTGATGCCGGGAGAGAATATGAGAATGGGGGGGGGGAACGCTCCCTTCCCTTGTGTTTATGAGGAATAAATAATGCCAAGAAAACCCAAACGCCCCTGCAGCTATCCCGGGTGTCCGAGACTGGTGGAGGGGCAATATTGTGAGGAACATAAAAAATTAACGGATGCACAGTACAATAAATATTCGAGGGACAACTTCTCAAAGAGTTTCTACAAGACC